>Ga0070731_10000044_pt1 | contig 236382 bp, 220 predicted proteins | sample Coa_R1_2_FD_66448 | JGI IMG/M metagenome (GOLD analysis project Ga0070731, IMG submission 66448) | Surface soil microbial communities from Centralia Pennsylvania, which are recovering from an underground coalmine fire - Coalmine... | ecosystem: Environmental > Terrestrial > Soil >... | reverse complement strand
GTCCCGCTGGTGACGGTGGCGCCGCCGGAGATGTCCATCGAGCCGGAGGTCGTGAAGGAGCTGACGATCAGGTCATCGGTTGCCGTCACGAGGGCGCCATTTGTCACAACGAGGGAACCCGTGCCCGAATCGCCAACGATGAGGTGGGTGTTAAGCCATTCGGTGCCGGGGTCCGTAATCAGCGCCGTCCCGTTGCTGCCGACGGCTCTGCCGATGACGGCGTTGCTGTCCGAAATGAGGCCGCCGTTCGAGCCGGTGAGGAAGCCCGTGCCCGCATTGCCAATAAGAAACGTGCCGGCGTTAAAGGCGGAGCCGGGGTCCGTCACGACCAGCGTGCCGACGCCCGTGGCGATGTCGCCGAGAACCGCGGTTCCGCTCGCCGTAACCTGGGCGCCGTTCGCCACCGTCATCGTGCCGGTGCCGGATTCGCCGATCACGAGGGAAGTGGAGGTTAAAGTCGAACCGGGGTCCGTAACCACTGCCACGCCGTTCGCTCCGATGTTCGTGCCGATGACCACGCTGGTCGCGGTAACGGAACCGCTGGTTGTGATTGCCATCGACCCGCTTCCCAGCGCGTTTTGGCCGATTGTCAAAGTGTCCGCCACCGAGACGAAGCCGCCGCTTGAGGTAATGAGGACGCCCGTGCCCGATTCGCCGACGATCACGTCGCCCGCGTTGACCCACATGGAACCCGTGCCCGTGACGGTCATGGTTCCGGAGGAACCGGGGTTTTGGCCGATGACAGCCGGGTCGTCGAAGACGTATCCGCCGTTCGATATGGTCACCGAGCCTGTGCCGGAAACGCCGATCGTGAGATTGCCGCTGTTATGCCAGGAGGAACCCGCGCCGTCCACCGTCACAACGCCGTTCGCGCCCGTGAGATCGCCGACCAAACCGTCGGTGTCCGAGACGGAGCCGCTTGCGAGAATGTTCATCGTGCCGACGACGCCGCTTTGCTGGCCGACGGTGAGGGTGTTGGCCACTGAGACAAAACCGTTGCTTTGCGACGTGAGGACGCCCGTGCCGAATTCGCTTATGACGAGACTGTCCGTGCTGACCCAGGTGGAGCCGGCGTCGGTCACCAGCACCACGCCGTGGGAGTTGCTGTTCTGACCGATGACCGCCGCGACATCGGAAACATAACCGTTGCTCGCGGTTGTGAGCGAACCGGAGCCGGATACGCCGACAACCAGATTGCCAGTGTTGTTCCAGACGGCGCCTGTGCCGGACACCGAGGCCGTCCCGGTGGAGGTTCCGGCAAAACCGATATAACCGTTGTCATCCAGGACGGTGCCGCTGCTGACGACGGTGAGCGTGCCGGTGCCGGATTTGCCGACCGTGACGTTGCCCGTATTGATCCATTGCGCGCCGGGGTCTCCGACCGTGACAAACCCGGTCGAGCCTACGGCGTCGCCGATAACGCCGTCCACATCGGAGACCGTGCCCGCGCCGGAAACGGTCATTGTGCCGAGGCTCCCCGCGGATTTGCCCACGGTCAAAGTGGTTGCGACGGACACATTGCCGCTGCTGGTAACCGTCAAGGTTCCCGTTCCGGAATCGCCCACCGTCAGAGAGCCGTCATCCTGCCAAGTCGAACCCGCGCCCGTTACCGTCGCCGAGCCGTTCGAGCCTCCGTTTTGAGCGATCGTCGCGTTGCCAACGTTGTGAACCGTACCGCCGGCGGCAATCGTCATGGAACCCGTGCCCGAACTCGCGAGGCCGATGACCAGGTTTCCTTCCACGGAGACAAGCCCGTTGCTTGACGAGGTAAGACTGCCCGTGCCGGACTGGCCGACCGTGAGGTCGCCCATATCCAACCAGGTGGAACCGGCGCCGGTCACCGTGGCCGCGCCGGTCGAGCCGGCAAACTGGCCGATGATCGCTTTGCCCAGGTTGTTGACCGTGCCGCTGGCGAAGACGTTCATCGTGCCGTTGCCGCCATTGTTTTCGCCGATAAACAGATTGCCCACGGTATTGATTCCGACGTTCACCGTGCCGTTGCTCGAAGTAAGGAGGACGCCGGTGCCGGATTCGCCGATGACCAGATTGCCGACGCCTGTGTTGATGTTCCAAGTCGAACCGGACCCGCTCACCACCACCTGGCCGAAGGAGCCGGCATTCTGGCCGATAACGGCGGAGTCGTTGATGGTGCCGCCGGTCAGGATGTACACGTAGCCCTGGCCTCCGGCATTCTGGCCGACAATCATATCACCGGTCACGTTGACCGTGCCGAGGTCTTCCACGACAAGCTGGCCGCTGCCGGATTGACCGACGACCAGATTGCCGTTGACATTCCAGGTGGAACCGGCGCCAGTCACCGTTACCTCGCCGTCCGAGCCGGCGTCGCGGCCAATAACGGAGCTGCCCGTTGTAAGAACGCCGCCATTCGAGATCGTCATTGTGCCGGTGCCGCTGCCCCCGACAGTGAAAGCGCCGGTGCCGCCGCCTACTATGACCATGCCGCCATTGGATGTCGTGAGGTTGCCCGACCCCGATTCGCCGACAGTGAGACTGCCGCCGATATTCCAGATTGAACCCGTGCCGTCCACCGTCACTTCACCGTCCGAGCCGGCGTTCTGGCCGATTACGGCGTTGCCGCCGTTTGTGACCGTGCCGCTGGCCTGGACAAACATCTGGCCCGTGCCGGACTGGCCGACGATCAGGTTGCCGCCTACGGTTACGTTCGCGTTGCTCGATGTCGTAAGCGTGCCGGAGCCGGAGCCGCCGACAATAAGGTTGCCCAAACTGTGCCACAAGGAGTTTGAGCCGCTCACGAAGGCTGTGCCTGTCGCTCCGCTGTCCAGGCCGATGATGCCATCCATGCCGTTGACGACGGTGCCGCCGGTTAGAATGCTCATCGTGCCGCTGCTTCCCGGGGCGTCGCCGACGATGGTATCCGTCGCGGAAACGATTGTGCCGTTGCTGCTGGTGATAAGAATGCCGGTTCCCGAGCCGCCCACGATGAGACTGTCGCTGTTGCTCAGGACGGGGAGGTCGCCCGGGGCGGTGCCTGTGACTATCAACGTCGCGGTCTGGCCCGCGCCGGGGGCGACGATGGCGCTGTTATCTATAAAGGTCCCGGTGATGATCATCGTTCCGGAGGTCACCTCCAGATCGCCAGGGCCGTCTATGTTGCCAAACCCGGAGAAAACAAAGGTTCCCGACCCGGATTTTATAAGGTTCGGGTTGCCGGTGGAGTCGTCTCCCGAGATGGTCCCTTCGTAATCCAGCTCCGTGCCGCTGTCCGTCTGGATCGTTCCGCCGTTCCCGGTGATGAAGATCGTGGGGATGCGGGCGGGATCGAGGGAGAAGCTTGCGGTGGTCTCCAAGGCGCCGCCATCGAGCGCGAAGAAGCCGGGGCCGAGGTTGGCGCTTTGCGAAATGCTAATCGCGCCTCCGCTGATAATCGTGCCGCCGATGTAGGAGTTTGATCCAGTAAGCGTGAGCGTTCCGCTGCCGACCTTCGTCAGGCCCAGTGCGGATGTCGGGAAACCCAGGTCCGTGATGATGCCGCTGAAGGTGCTTGACGTTCCCAGCGCGCCGACCGACAGCGTGGCGCTGGTCAGAGGAACGAGGTTTGTCACGGTCCCGGAGCCTGACAGCGAGCCGATGGTATTGTTAAAGCCGCCGGCGTCCAAAACCCCGTTGACGATGAAGGCGGAATTTGGGCTGAAAGCATTGGAGCTATTTGCCGTGAGCAGCGTCTCGACATCCGAGTAACCGGTGTAGCCATTGGAACCGCCCAGTTGCGTCCCGGCTCCGGCAAAAACAATCCCGGTGCTGGACGAGGTGGTGAGGATCTGGGAGTTAATGATGACGCCGCTGCCGGTAATAACCGCCGCGTTCAAGCCCGCAGAGGGATCCAATGTGAGCTGGCCTCCCGTTATAGTATAAAGACTTCCGCCGCTGCCCGAGCCGACAATCAATTCCGACGCCGTCACTCCGCCTGATATGGTGACTATGGGGCTTGTAACAAGAGTGTTGTTAAACAAGGCTATCGCAAGATTCGCATTGTTCCAGACCACGTCTCCGGCGCCGGGGATCGCCACCCAGTTCGCCGTTGTCCCGTTATCCCATGTGCCGCTTCCTCCGCTGCCGGGAGAGACGCCCGTCGTCGCGGGATCAAACCCGTATTCCGGCGCAGCAGCCTCCGTGGGGGAAATGCCGAGGATTAGCAAGGCGGCTGCGAGAAAAGCGCCGGAGGCGCAATGGGAAATGCGAGTGTTTATCCTCATAGTGATGATGCCGGGTAGAACTGACGAATCGCGCGTTTGAAGCGCCCGCGTGCGGTTGTCCGAAATATCGCCGTTTGAGTCAAACAAAATTTAGTTCGGGTGGGACAATATTTTTTTAAGCGGACCGGTTTCCTTGTGGAATGTCCATTTGGTGTTATTTAGATCGCTGTGAGACACGAATGGATTCGGGCCGGCGCGACGATTTTTCTGGCGCTCGCGGCCGGCGGTTGCGGGGGCAAGCCAGGGGCGCAGCAGCCGCCGCCCGCCGCGGTGACGGTCAGCGTTCCGCTCCAGCGGCAGGTCGTCGATTGGGAGGAATACACGGGTCATCTGCAATCGCCGAAAACGGCCAGCGTCGCGGCGCGGATCAGCGGGTTCATCGAGGAAGTTCCCTTCAAGGAAGGGGCGCTCGTCAACAAGGGCGACACGCTTTTCGTCATCGACGACCGCCCGTTCAAGGCCGACCTGGAAAACAAGCGGGCCACGGAAGCCAAGGACGCGGCGCAGGTGACCTTGACGAAGACGGAACTGGAGCGTTCCGCGATGCTCCTGAAGAACCGAGTCGTGGAACAGCAGGACTACGACACCAAGAACGCCGGCTACCAGCAGGCCCAGGCGCAACTCGCCGCGGACAAGGCCGCCGCGGACGCCGCCGCTTTGAACCTGGAGTGGACGCGCGTGGAGGCGCCGATCAGCGGACGCATCAGCAAGATGAACATCACGGTGGGCAACCTGGTGAACGGCGGCGCGGGCCAGGCCACGTTGCTGACGACCATCGTCTCGGTTGACCCGGTGTATTGTTATGTCTCCGTGCCGGAACGGGCGTTCTTGAAATACCAGACCGCCGCGGCCAGGGAAAAACACGAGGGCGTGCGCGAGGCGAGGATACCGTGTTACGTGGAATTGGAAAACGAAACGAACTTCCCGCATGCGGGATATATCGACTTCATCGACAACGCGCTGGATCCGAATACCGGCACGATCCAGGTGCGCGGCGTTATTCCGAATCCGGACGGCATGCTGACCCCCGGCTTGTTCGCGCGGATGCGCGTGGCCGGCAGCGGGCGCTACCAGGCGTTGCTGGTTCCTGAAGAAGCCGTCAACACCGACCAGAACGAGCGCTTCCTGCTCGTCGTGGACAAAGAAAACGTCGTCCAGGCGCGGCCCGTCGAACTGGGGAGGCTCTTCGGGAGCCTTCGCTCCATCGTGAATGGACTCAACCCCGGGGAACGCGTGGTCGTGAACGGCATCCAGATGGCGCGGCCCGGAACGAAGGTCAACCCGCGGGAAACGCCCATTCCCGAGGAAGCGATCCGCGCGCTGGATGTCGCGGACAGCGGCGGGAAGACCCCGTGACTCCGTGAGCATAGCGCATTTCTTCATCAACCGGCCGGTCTTCGCCGCCGTCATTTCCATCGTCACCCTCATCGCGGGGGCGCTGGCGATGCTCGCGCTGCCGATCGCCCAATACCCGGCCATCGCCCCGCCGACCGTCACCGTCTCCACAGTTTACCCGGGCGCGAACGCGAAGACCGTCTCGGACACCGTGGCCACGCCGATCGAAGAGCAGGTCAACGGCGTCGAGAACATGCTGTACATGTCGAGCCAATGCACCAATGACGGCGCGATGAAGCTGACCGTGACCTTCCGGGTCGGCACGAACCTGGATGTCGCGCAGGTGCAGGTGCAGAACCGGGTCGCGATCGCGCAGCCGCAATTGCCGCCGGAAGTGCAGCAGGAAGGCATCATCGTAAAGAAGGCGTCGCCGGACATAACCCTGGTCGTCGCGCTCCATTCGCCGGACAACTCGCACAACACGCTCTTCATGAGCAACTACGCGACGTTGCAGATCAAGGACGAGATCGCGCGCCTGCCTGGGGTGGGGGACATCACCATCTTCGGCATACGCGACTATTCCATGCGGCTGTGGCTCGACCCCGACAAGCTCGCCGCGCGGAGCCTCACCGCCGCCGACGTAGTCAACGCCGTCAAGGAGCAGAACGTGCAGGTCGCGGCGGGCGTCATAGGCGGGCCGCCGTTGCCGCCGGGAGCCAGCCAGTTCCAATACACGATGAACGTCGAGGGCCGGCTGACCGATCCCAAGCAGTTCTCCGACATGGTGGTGAACGTCGGGCAGAACGGGCGCATAACGCAACTCCACGACGTGGGCCGGGTGGAACTGGCCGCCGCCGACTACAGCACCGCCATGACTTTTGACGGCAACCCCGCGGTCGCCATCGCCGTCTTCCAGCTTCCCGGCTCGAATTCCATCCAGACCGCCGACGCCGTGTACGCGAAGATGAAGGAGCTGAAAAAGCGGTTCCCGCAGGGCGTCGATTACACCATCCCGTACGACACCACGCTCTTCGTCCGCGACAGCATCCGGGATGTTTTCAAGACGCTCTTCGAGGGCATCGCGCTCGTCTCGCTCGTCGTGCTCGTCTTTCTCCAAAGCTGGCGCGCGTCCATCGTGCCGTTGATCGCCATCCCGGTCTCGCTCATCGGCACATTCGCGGCCATCTTTCTCGCGGGGTTTTCCATGAATCTCCTGTCGCTGTTCGGCCTCGTGCTCGCCATCGGCATCGTGGTGGACGACGCCATCATCGTCGTCGAAAACGTCCAGCGCTGGGTGGAACGCGGCGTTCCCCCGCGCGAGGCGGCCTTCAAGGCGATGGATGAAGTCACCCCGGCCATCATCGCCATAGCCTTTGGCTTGTCCGCGGTGTTCATACCGGTCGCCTTCATCAGCGGCATCACGGGGCAATTCTACCGGCAGTTCGCCCTCACCATCTCGTTTTCCACGCTCCTGTCGGCGTTCAATTCCCTCACGCTCAGCCCGGCGCTCGCGGCCCTGCTGCTGCAGCCGCACGGCGCGAAAAAGGATTGGTTCACACGCGTGCTCGACTTCGGGCTTGGATGGTTTTTCCGCCTTTTCAACCGGGCCTTCGACGCCTCGAACCGGCGCTACTCCCTCTTTCTCCGCAAAGTGGTCCGCTACAGCGTGGTCGCGCTCGCGGTCTATGCCGGCCTGGTCCTTCTCGCGTATTTCGGCTTCAAGGTCGTGCCGACAGGGTTCATCCCGCCGCAGGACCAGGGGTACCTCATCTGCAACGTCCAGATGCCCGACGCCTCTTCCATCGACCGCACCCAGCAGGTTCTCTCCGACATGGCGAAGATGGCCATCAAGACGCCCGGCGTCCACGGCCTCTTCACGGTGGCGGGCCTGAACATCCTCGCCAACGCCAATTCCTCCGCCGCCGGCGTCATGTTCTGCACGCTGGACCCGTTCTCGAAACGCGCGGGCGATCCGAACCTCTCCGCGCAGGCGATCTCGAAGCGGCTCTACGCCCAATTCTCGAAGATACAGGAAGCCATCGTCCTGGTCTTCCCGCCGCCGCCGGTCCGCGGCATGGGCAACGCGGGCGGCTTCAAGATGCAGGTCGAGGATCGTTCCGGCCAGAACACGCCGCAACAACTCCAGGCCGTCGTGGACAACCTTATGGCCGAGGCCCGGAAACGGCCCGAACTCACCGCGTTGTTTTCCAGCTTCCGGGCGAGCTTCCCGCAGCTCTATGGCAACGTGGATCGCGTCAAGGCCAAGGAACAGAACGTCGCCGTCACGGACGTGTTTGAAACGCTGCAAGTCTATCTCGGCGGCGTCTATATAAACGACTTCAACTACCTCGGACGCACCTGGCATGTGACCGCGCAGGCCGACGCGCCCTTCCGCGCCAACGCCGACGCCATTTCCCGCTTGCAAACACGCAACTCCGCCGGCCAGATGGTGCCCCTGGGCGCCGTGATGGATTTGAAGGACGCCACCGGGCCGGATCGCATCCAGCGTTACGACCTCTATCTCTCCGCCGAGATAAACGGAAACACCGCGCCCGGGTACAGCAGCGGCCAGGCCATCGCCGCGATGGAAGAGACCGCGAAGAAGGCGCTCCCCAGGGAATACAACTTCGAATGGACGGACCTCGCGTACCAGGAACAGGCCGCGAGCAGCACGGCGTTCCTCATCTTTCCGCTCTGCATACTCTTCGTATGGCTGACGCATTCGGCGGAATACGAGAGTTTCGCGCTCTCCACAGCCATCATCCTCATCGTTCCCATGTGCCTTCTCTCGGGCATCGGCGGCGTGTGGCTGCGCGGCATGGAGAACAACATCTTCACGCAGATCGGTTTCGTCGTCCTGGCGGGCATGAGCGTGAAGAACGCCGTCCTCATCGTGGAATTCGCCAAACAGCAGCAGGAACACAACCCCGGCATGAAGGCCGCCGACGCCGCGGTGGAAGCCTCCCGCCTCCGGCTGCGGCCCATCCTGATGACGAGCTTCACCTTCATCTTTGGCGTGCTCCCGCTGGTCACGGCCACCGGCGCGGGCTATGAAATGCGCCAGGCCCTCGGCACCGCCGTCTTTTTCGGGATGCTCGGCGTCACTTTCTTCGGCGTCTTTTTCACGCCGGTGTTCTACACCGTCATCCGCAAACTGACCGGCCGCGATACGATCTGAGGGGCGCCGCGATCCCTTCGATATCGCGGGTCACCCCCGGTGGATCAGGCGCGGCGCCGTTATCGTTGTAGAGGCGGCTATGCCAGCCGCCTCTTACAACCGCGTGTTATCCGCGGTTAATTCTTCTCCTTGAACGGGTTGAGAACCAGCTTGCGGCGGCGAAAGGGATTTGCTAGAAGCACAGGAGTGCGGAATGCCGTCCGTATCGTGGTCTTCCTGGTGGTGCTGGGCGTCGCCTGGCATCTCTATTCGCAAGTGCGCGCTGCGGGCAGTTCCCAGGATGCGGACGCGCAGCACGTCGTCGTTCTCTTTGGCTCCGTCATCCTTTTCGGGGCGGTTGTCGTTGTGATGGCGGAGTTCTGGCTGCTCCCCATCATCGGCGAAAGGATCGGGAACTTCTTTTTTCATTCGAGCGAACAGGTCGTCCGCGACCCCCATGCCGACGCATTGGCCGCGGTGGCTGTGGGCGATTACGTGGCCGCGATAGAAGAATACAAGGAGTGCTTCAGGAAAAACCCGGACGATACGCTGGCGCTGAGCGAGATGGTCCGCCTCCAGTGCGAGCGGTTGCAGGATTACGAGATGGCCGCCGCCGCGCTCGAGGAAGCGCTCTCCCGGGAATGGGCCGCGGATGACGCCGCGTTCCTGGCTTCGCGCCTGGCGGATGTCTATTGGACGTATCTGCACGATGCGCCGCGCGCCCGCCACGTCCTGAACCAGATAATGGAGGCCGCGCCCGAAACGCGGCACGCGGCCAACGCCGCGCACCGTTTGCGGGAGATCGAGCAGGCGATGCCGCCGGAACTACCGGATGGCCCCGGCGAAGCTGACCCGGTAACTCCTGCGCCCCCAGACGACGCGACCGGGCAGCCAGCTCGCGGCCCAGAAAAACGTCTCCGCGAAAGCCGCGAGCAGGACGGTAAGGGCCAGCCGCTTCACGGGAAAGGCGAGGGAACGGGAGTTGGACCTGGCGGCGGCGAATCGGCTTAGATAAACGGCCAGGAGAACGGCCCAGCGCCACGGCTCTCCCGCGCCGCGAAGGACAAGAACGGCTCCGAAAAACAGGCCGTGCGTAAGGACCATGCCGAAGTAACCGGCCGGGTCGGATACGCGGTACGTAACCCCCACGCGATGTTGATGCCGGAGATACTCGCCCCACGTGAGCGGATCGGTCTCGATATCCACGACGGCTTTGCTCAGCAGAATCCGTTTGCCTTCGCCCGCCAGGACGGCGCCCAGCCGGTTGTCCTCCGCCAGCACATCGGCGAACCGCTCCCAGCCGCCCGCGTCGCGCAGTTGCCCGCCCCGGAGGCCGGTGCATGCGCCCAATGTGAACCGGATCGGCCCCAGCATCTCGGCGGCGGCCAGGCCGGGCCACAACGTCAGGAGCAGCGCGGCCTGGTCGAGGGTCTGCGCCGGGGTTTGGGCGTTGATGAAACGGTAGCCCGCCGTCAGCGCGTCCGCGCCGGAATCGCGCCACTGCGCCCGGAAACTTCTCGCGAATCCGGGCGTCATCCAGACTTCGCTGTCGCTCACGATCCACCGGTCATGCGCGGTTTCGCGGCTCATCTGGATCAGCTTGTTGACCTTCGGGTTCAAGGCTTCGCCCGGCGAACACCGGCAGATCACGACGATCCCGGGATGGCTTTCGCGCACGTCGGCGCAGAGGTCGAAATCCTCGTCCGAATCGACTCCCAGGATGACCTGGTCGCCCGGCAGCGCGGCCTCCGCCAGCATCTCGACGAATTCCCTCAACCGGGGCACGCCCCGCTTGATGGGGCGCAAAAATGAAACCGGCGGCAGTTCGCCCCCGGCGGGTTCCGAGGCGCCCGCCCGCCTCTTTTTCAAAAGGAACGCGGTCCAGAGCGAATACAGCGCCCCGCACCCGCTGCCGCCCAGGAGAACGATATCCGCGAAATTCATGCGGGTTGCAGGCTGGCGGTTTGCCGGACAAGACCGCGCTGGACGAAATACCTCACCGCCTCGCGCAACGCCTCTTCGATGCCCGTGACTTCGTAGCCGATCTCCTTCTCCGCCTTGGCGCTGGTGAAGAAATACGGGTGTCTCGCCATCCGCACCGATTCCCGCGTGACGAACGGCGCGTTGCCGGTCAGGTGCGCGAACGCCTCGAACGCGCACGCGGCGAGACGGCTCACCGATTCCGGGCAATAAAACCGGGGCGTCCTGTGCCGGGTGTAAGGCTCCAGCATTTGGAGGAACTCGCGCAGCCACAGGTTTTTGCCCCCGAGCAGGTACCGTTCGCCGATCCTGCCGTGCATCATCGCCTGCAAATGCCCGACGGCCAGTCGCCCGACATCCTCAAAATTCAATCCGGTCCTGGCCAGGAACGGTATGCCCCCGTTGAGGAATTTCACGATGACCATCCCCGTGGGAGTCGGCTTGAAATCGCGCCAGCCCACGGGCGCCGTGGGCAGCACGGAGAGGATCGGTTCGCCCTTGTCGGCGCGCTTCTGGGTTGCGAGGTACGCGTCGAACTTGGAGCGTTTGTACGCGCCGGGCATATCCCCAAGGTTCGCGAGGGTCGATTCATCCGCCGGCGATTGATCCTTGTTGCGGCCGAGGATGCCGCAGGTGCTGGTGCTGACGATTCTCTCCACCCCGCGCCGGTGCGCGGCGTCCAGGATGTTGCGGCTCCCCTCGATGTTGCCCTTGAAAATCTCCCGCGGATCGCGCGCCCAGAAACGGTAATCGCCCGCGACGTGGAAGAGGTAGCGGCAACCCCGCACGGCTTCGTCCAAAGTCTCGGGGACGAGCAAATCCCCTTCATGACAGCGAAAGGCTTCCAGGTCCGGGTTCTTTTTTACCGTGGCGGGCCGGACCAGCACGCGGACTTTGGCCCCGGCTTCGGCCAGCTTTTGGGCGACGTGCCAGCCGATGAACCCGGATGCTCCCGTAACCAGGACATCCTCGCCTTGAAAGAAATCCGCTATAGCTTGAGGCATCATGAAACGTCTGATCGTGACCGGCGATGATTTCGGAATCAGCCCGAAGGTCAATGCCGAAATAGAGCGCTTCCACCGGGAGGGTTTGCTGACGCAAGCCAGCCTCATGGTCAACGGAGACGCGCTGGAGGAAGCGGTCCGCATCGCCCGGCGCAACCCCGGGTTGACCGTGGGCCTGCACCTCGCGCTCTGCGACGCAAAGGGGTCCGCCGTGTCGGCGCTCACCGACGCGCGGCGCAATCTTATTCCCAGTCCGGCCAGGGCGGGCTTGCGGTATGCGTTCGACCGCCGTCTCCGCGATGCGCTCGAAAAGGAGATCGAGTCGCAGTTCGAGCGGTTCCTGACGCTGGGGTTTTCTCCCGCGTATTGGGACGGGCATACGCATCTTCATCTTCACCCCACCGTGTTGCGGATGTCCCTGCCGGCGGCGTCAAAGGGCGGGTTCGGATTCACGCGCCTCGTCCGCGAACCGAAACCGGCGCGTCCCGTGCCGCTGGTATTTCACGGCTTGAGCCGCGCGGCGATTCCGAAGTTGCGAGACCGGGGAATCACTTACGCGGATCAGGTTTACGGCCTGTCCGAAACCGGCGCGATGGACATGCCTTCTTTCAGCCGCATCGTCGCCTCGCTGGGCGACGGCTGGAGCGAACTCTACTTTCACCCGGGCGTTGACGGAGCGGATATCGAAGCGGCGCGGCTGCTGGAACAAATACGGCAGGGCGGCGTCATCCTATCCGCAGCCGGGCGCTCGTCTCCGTCTGCGTAGCGCACACGACATCGACCGGCGCGCCCGCCTCGTCGATGCGGGAACGAACCGCGCCCACCGCGAGTTCGGGCCGGTTGCAATCCCGGCTGAGATGCCCGAGCACCACGCGCTGGAGGCCGTTGGGAAGAAGCCCGCCCACCACCGCCGCCGCCGCGTCGTTTGACAAATGCCCGTGCCGGGACATGATCCGCTGCTTCACCGGCCAGGGCCTGCGCGTATCGTTCTGCAACATCTTCTCGTCGTGATTGGTCTCAATGACGAGCGTCCGCACCGTGCGGATCCGCTCATGGACAAGCTTTGTCGCAAACCCGAGGTCCGTCAGGAACCCGAGCGACAGCCCCGCGTGGTGCAGGACGAACCCGCTGGGATCGACCGCGTCGTGCGGCACCGCGAAGCTCTGGATCGCGATATCCTTGATCTCGAAATCGCAGCCGGTGGTGAACATGCGCCAGTCGCACGGCGTATCGAAGCCGCTTGCGCGCACCGCCTCCGCCGTGAGCCGGTTGCAGTAAACCGGCACGGCGAACTGCCTGCAAAGCACCTCGAGGCCGCGCACGTGATCGCCATGCTCGTGCGTCAGCAGGACGCCGTCGACGCCGATGGGGTGGACGCCCAGGTCCTCCAGCCGGCGCGTTATCTGCCGCGCGCTCAGGCCGCCGTCGATGAGGAGCCTGCACTGTTCGGACTCGACCAGCGCGCTGTTCCCCGCGCTGCCGCTGCCGAGCATCGTCAAGGTGAACATGCCCGAGTTAACCAGCCCGCCCGCCCGCCCACAAGCTCCGAATTTTCAAGGCCGGCTCGAAGCGTCGAAGTTACCCTTCCCATTTAATAGGCGGTCCCCTTAAACTTCCGCCGTGTCAATCATCGTAGCGGTAAGGAAGGGGAATCGCGTCGCGCTCGCGGCGGACAGCCAGTCGAACTTCGGCGCGCATAAGTTCCCGCCGGACAACCATAAGGCCAGCAAGATTCGCGAGATCGGCGGCAGTCTCGTCGCTTTTTCGGGCTGGGGCCTTTACGAGAACATCCTGGATGATTACCTGTCCGCGCGCCGCGCGCCGCGCCTCGACGACACAAAGAACATCTTCTCCTTCTTCCGCGCCTTCTGGAAGCAGTTGCGCGAAAAATATTCCTTCGTCAACGACCAGTGCAAGGACGCGAACGATTCCCCCTTTGGCGACCTCGACGCCTCCTTTCTCATCGTCAGCGGGAACGGCATTTTCGATGTCTCCTCCAACATGACGATCAGCCGTTTTGAAAAGTATAATGCCATCGGCTCCGGCGCGGAATTCGCGCTCGGCGCGCTCCATGCGCTGTACGATTCCCCGCGCGACGCCGCGGGCCTGGCGCGGGCCGGAGTGGAGGCGGGCATGGCCTTCAGCATTTATTGCGGCGGGGAGATCACGGCCCGGGAACTCCCGGCAAGGCGAGGAAAGTGAAGCCTCGCAACGCGCTGGCGCTCCTGCTGGTCATCAATCTCTTTTGCTACCTCGACCGTTACATTCTCGCCTCGATCATCCCCGCGCTGAAGGCGGCCTTCCTGCCGGGCGATCCGAACGCGAACGGCAAGATGGGCCTCCTGGCGACGGCGTTCCTCGTCAGCTATATGCTGACCGCGCCGGTCTTCGGCTGGCTTGCGGATCGTTTTTCGCGCTGGGTCATCATCGGGCTGAGCGTGGCGCTCTGGAGCCTGGCCAGCGGCGCTTCCGGCCTGGCGGGAAGCTACATGGCGCTGCTCGCGACGCGCGTCTTCCTCGGGATAGGCGAGGCCGGTTACGGACCCGCGGCGCCGACGATCATCAGCGATCTCTATCCCCTGAAAAAACGCGGGCAAATGATCGCCTGGTTTTACATGGCCATCCCGGTCGGGAGCGCGCTCGGCTACGCTTTCGGCGGCTTCATCAACGCCCGCCTCGGCTGGCGCTGGGCCTTCTACCTCGTCGCGCCGCCCGGCCTGTTGCTCGCGGCGCTCTGCGCGTTCATGCCCGAACCCCGCCGTTCAACCGGCGCGTCTCCCGCCAGGGCGGCGGATTATGCGCGGTTGGTGAAAATACCGTCGCTCGTTCTGAACATCCTCGCGCAAACCGCCATGACGTTCGCCATCGGCGGGCTTTCGATCTGGGCGCCGACTTATATCAACGAGGCGCGTGGCCTGCCGCTGGCCAGGACGAACCTCATCTTCGGCGGCATCCTCGTCGTCGCGGGCCTCTTTTCCACCCTGCTCGGCGGCTGGCTGGGGGATAAGCTCCGCCCGCGTTTTCCCGGCTCGTATTTCCTCGTATCCGGCTGCGGGATGCTCCTCGGCTTTCCGGCGACCGTCGCCATGCTCTACGTGCCGTTCCCGGCGGCGTGGGTTTGCATTTTCGTGGCGATCTTCTTCCTGTTCTTCAATACCGGCCCCTCCAACACCGCGCTCGCGAACGTCACCCCGCCTTCCATGCGCGCCACCGCTTTCGCGCTCAATATATTGGTCATCCACCTTTTTGGCGACGCCGCTTCCCCCTCGCTCATCGGCTGGATAAAGGACCACGGCTCCTGGAACCTGAGTTTTCTCACCGTCTCCACCGCCATGCTCGTGGCGGCGGTCATCTGGCTTTGCGGCATGAAGGCGCTCGTCCGCGACACCGCGTCCGTGGAAGGAGGCGACGGACCCTTGCATTGAGACCCATTTCGGCGATGTAATGTCTCCCCCATGAAATTGATCGACCGCTACGTCGGCTCCGAGGTTCTCGTCACCTCGCTTTTCGCCATAGCGGTGCTGAGCGTCGTCCTCGTCCTGGGAAACGTTTTCCAGCGGCTCATGGACCTCCTCGTCAACCATAACGTCCCGATCGATTTCGTCCTGGCGTTTATCGCCTACATCATCCCGTTTTCGCTCACGTTCACCATCCCCTGGGGATTTCTCACCGCCGTCCTCCTCGTCTTCGGGAAGATGTCCGCGGACAACGAACTCATCGCCCTCCGCTGCAACGGCGTCGGCATCCCGCGCATCTGCGCGCCGTTGCTCGTGCTTGCGGTGATCGCGTGCGCCATTTGTTTTTGGATCAACGTCTCAGTCGCGCCGCGCGCCCAGGAGCAGATGAAAAGCTCCATCTACCGCATCGCGACCAACGACCCCATCGCCCTGTTCGGCAGCGACCACATCATCAACGAATTCCCCGGCAAAAAAATCTACGTCGAGAAAAAGGAGGGCACGCACCTGGAAAACATCGCCGTCTACGACATCGACGACCACGGCGTTCCCGAACAGGTCGTCTATGCGCGCGAAGGGATGCTGGAGACCAATCTGGCCCAGGAGAAGGTCTATCTGAACCTGATCGACGCCCACTACGAAAAGCGGGACGCGAGCGCTCCCGACAACTTTGGAAAAATCCGCGACGGCATCCAGATGGACAGCGGCAAGCTGCCCATAAGCCTCCAGGAGTTGAACGACAAAAACAGGAACCGGGGCGGCCTGAGCCAGCGGACGCTTTCCCAACTTCTCGCCGACAAGCGGGAAATCTCGGCTCGCAGCGCGCTTCGCACCGAGATCAGCAAGCGCTTCTCCTTTTCGCTGGCATCCTTCGCCTTCGCGCTCATCGCGGTGCCGCTGGCGATCACGGCCCACCGGAAGGAAACCTCCATCGGCTTCCTGTTCAGCCTCGTCGTGGCGTTCGTCTATTTCTTTTTCATCATCATCGCCAACACCGTGCGCGACAACCCGAAGTGGCATCCCGAATACCTCATGTGGGTTCCCAACGTCCTCTTCATCACCCTCGGCGCGATCCTGTTCTATCGCCTTAGCAGAAAATGAAACACCGCGCGTTTGGAAGCATCGGCTGGGAGGTCTCCGAGATCAGTTTCGGCGCGTGGGCCATCGGCGGTTCCTGGGGCGGCCAGAGCGACGATGAATCGATGGCCGCGCTTCATGCCGCGCTCGACGCCGGCGTAAATTTCATCGATACCGCGGACGTTTATGGCGACGGCCGGAGCGAACGCCTCATCGCCCGGTTGCGGCGCGAACGTTCGGACTCCTTCCACGTCGCGACAAAGGCGGGCCGCAGGCTCTCGCCCCACGACGCGGGCGGCTACAACGAGGCGAACCTCACGGCGTTCATCGAGCGCAGCCTGCGGAACCTCGAGACGGAAAGCCTCGACCTGGTGCAGTTGCATTGCCCGCCGTGGGAAGTCTATTACATGCCCGAGGTCTTCGAGGTGATGGACAAGCTCGTGAGCGCCGGAAAAATCCGTCACTACGGAGTGAGCGTTCAGAAGGTGGAGGAGGCGCTCAAGGCGATCCAATACCCCGGCGTGCAAAGCGTGCAGGTGATTTTCAACATGTTCCGGCATCGGCCCGGCGAACTCTTTTTTTCGGAAGCGAAACGGCGGAACGTGGCCGTGATCGTCCGCGTGCCGCTGGCGAGCGGCCTGCTGACTGGCAAGCTGAAAAAGGATTCGCGCTTCGCCTCCGACGACCACCGGCAGTTCAACCGGCACGGGGAAGCCTTTGACCAGGGCGAGACTTTTTCCGGCGTGGACTACGAGACTGGCCTCGCGGCGGTGGAGGAATTGCGAGCGCTCGCGCCGCCGGGCGCCAGCCTCGCGCAATGCGCGCTGCGCTGGATACTGATGTTTGACGCCGTCTCCTGCGTCATTCCGGGCGCGCGCAATCCGCAACAGGCCGCCGACAACGCCGCCGCCTCGGAACTGCCTCCCTTCACGGAATCCGAGATGGCCGCCGTCCGCCGCATCTACGACGCCCGCATCCGGCCGCTGGTTCACCACCGCTGGTGACGCGGTTCAGCCGCGCATCATCCGCGATGGCGGCATGGCCGCGGCGCTCTGCGGGGATGGAGCGGCGGACTCTTCGAGGCGGGGCGCGGACGGGGCGGGCGGGGTCTTTTTTGGCGTTTTATCCGCCGGGATCAAGGGCGGCGCCGGCGGCGCGCTCGAGTCGCCCTGCGAGTCTTTCAAGTCCTGAAGGTTCGGGATTTTTTGCGCCAGGGCGTCATCGAGCACCTTCAAGGTTTTTGTAACGCGGTAGTAAAGCGTTTCGCCGTCGAAGGTGAGCGCGTGCTGGTTCGGAATGGCGGCGCCGTTATTGGAACCGGTCTGGACGGGGCGGGGGCTGCCGCCGCTTCCCGTTACTATGGTGTACCCGAGTTGATTAAGGTAGTAGGCGGACTCGGCTTTTTCGATGGCGGTGTACGCGGTTTCGTAGGCTTGAGCCTTGTCTTTTGCATTGAATATCTGGCCCAACCCGAAGATGTACGTCGCTCCCATGCCAAGCGTGCTCGCGGTGGCCGCGCTCCACCCAAAGGTCGTCGTCGCGCCCGCCAGCGCTCCCAGCGTGGTTTGCGTGGTCGCGGAGCCGTAGCGAATTCCCATGTGGGTGTTGGTCTGGTTTTGAAGCTTCCGCTTCACTTCATCGGTGTAGTTGAGCACATCCCAGTCCGTTATCGTATAGGGCACCGCGATGTTGCTCTTCGCATTATGAACTTTGCTATACATCTCATTCTGGGTCGCCGTACGCCTGCGGGAGATTTCAACGAGGCTTGGCATGGAACAGGCGGGCAGAAGGATGCCCGGCAGCAGTCCAACCAGGAGCAGGCGATAATGTATGCGAGGTTTCATGGTTTTATAGCTATGCCTTTGGCGGCCAGGCGCCGCCCTGGGTCGCTCCCGTGGCGTCCAGAACTCCGCGGTCGATGCCGCGCAGAATTTGTCGCATGAGATCGATGACGCCGTCGGTGACGAAATAGGCTCCGTGGATGTCGACGCCGCTCACGTTCGGCGGGAAGAAGGAGGAGCAATCGACGTCCCAAACATTATCGGTGGCCGGCGGTTGCACGACAACAGGCGGACGATTGGCCAGCCCGGCGCGGCCCAGCCGCCGGGCGCCGAAATGCTTCAACCCCGCGGAGGCGCCAAGGACGGCGTCGCGCCCGCTGTATAGGGCGGTGACGCGATACGTGAGGTTCGCGATGGCGTTGCCGTCGGCGTTATCCTCCGCGCCCGCGTCGAAGAGGTCGTTATCCACATCGGCGGCGACCATGAGGAGCTGGTTGATGAGGCTGACGAGCAGCGGCTGGTTTTTGCGCGTCCAGGCTGCGGACATGGCTTTTTGCAAAAGATAGTCGCCCATGCTGTGGGCGATCAGCGAGACCTTGGCTTTGCACGCTTTTTGCGGGTCGCCTCCCGAGTTGATGGCGTCCTGTTGTTTGCGCACGAGCCAATCGAACAGTTCGCAGAGAATGTCCGTGAGGTCGCCCGCGCAATCGCGCGCGGAAGCCCGGTCGGGTTCGTATCCCACGACGCTGCCCAGCGAGGGCCAGTCGTAGAGAATGCACAGCCCGAGGCTGTCCGGCCCGTCGAAAAGCTTGCCGCAAAGGCTCTCGTAAAAGGAGGTGGAGCTTGCGAAGCCGACGTTGAAGCCGTGAACGAGGATGGTGACGTGGCTCTGCTTTTCGTTATCGGCCTGGGGCAGCGCGGGGAAGGCGTCGGCCGCGGCGGCCAGGAGCGAGCGGAATTGCGCGAACGAGACCTTTTTCCAATTGCCGATGTTATTAAGCGGGCCGGCGTCGCTCACGAAGTAGGAGAGTCCGGCGGTGTTGCGCCCGGAGCCGACGCCGCCGTTGTTGCGGTCGCTGATCAACCAATATTTTGGCATGGAGTCAACTATCCTTGAGCGCGAAGACGCTGTAAATGAGGTAAACACCCCAAAAGCAGAGGAAAAAATCACCCATTTTTGGATTGCTTATTGGCGGGCGAACCTCTTGACTGCCCTCCGACGCGGGAGCGGTGCGGCGCTTTCCACGCATATGAAAGAGCGGATTCTGCTGGCGGATGGTCAATTATCGGTGCGCGAGTTGCTGGCGGGTCTGCTTGCGCGGGAAGGTCGTTACGAGGTGATCGGCCATTCCGGTTCCGGGGCGGAGGCGCTCGGGATTTGCCGGAAGCTGAAACCGCATCTCGTTATTCTCGACCTTGTCCTGCCGGAGCTTTGCGGCGTCGAATTCCTGCGGCGGGCGGCTATGCTGGAGCCGCGCCCGCGCCTGCTGGTTTACTGCTCGACACTCGACCCGCAAATCATCATCGAAGCGTTGCGCCGGGGGCCGGATGGGTTTGTGATGAAGTGCGACCCGCTCCAATGCCTGCGGGAGGCGATCGGCGTGGTGCTGCGCGGCGGAGCGTATTTCACCGCGCGCGCGTCGGAGCATCTGGTCCGGATGAAGGCCGATGGCGGGCGCGACTGCGATCTCTCGAAACGCCAGCGGGAGATTTTGCAACTGATCGCGGAAGGCCGCAGCAGCAAGGAAATCTCCTTGCGCTTGAGCCTCTCCACGAAGACGGTGGAAAATCATCGTGCGCAATTGATGCGGAAGCTTCGGCTGCATGGCGTGGCGGACCTCACCCGTCGCGCGGTAAAGCTGGGTCTCGTGCCTGCCGAGTGATTCATCCAAAAAAAATATGCATATCCCCGCCTCCAGCCGCTATGACCGCCCGGCGTTTTATCGCCGGTGCGGGCGTTCGGGGCTCAAATTGCCGCTCATTTCGCTCGGCTTGTGGCATAACTTCGGGGGCGTGGATTCCTTCGAGAATGGCCGCGCCATCGTCCGGCGCGCGTTCGACCTTGGAATCACGCATTTCGATCTGGCAAACAACTATGGCCCGCCGTACGGCTCGGCGGAGGAGACGTTCGGCAGGCTGCTTCGTTTCGATCTCTCCCCGTACCGGGACGAGTTGCTCATTTCAACGAAAGCGGGTTACGACATGTGGCCCGGCCCTTACGGCAACTTCGGCTCGCGCAAATATCTTCTCGCCTCGCTCGATCAATCGCTCAAACGGATGGGCCTTGAGTATGTGGACATATTCTACCACCACCGACCAGACCCCGAAACGCCGCTGGAAGAAACGGCCGGCGCGCTGGCTCATGCCGTGCGCGGAGGCAAGGCGCTTTACGCCGGCGTCTCGAACTACGGCCCCGCCGAGACCGCGCGCATCGCGGCCCTGTTGCGGGAGCTTGGAACGCCCTGCCTCATCCATCAGCCGCGATACAATCTGTTCGACCGCGCGCCCGAGAACGGCCTGTTCGACGTGCTGCGGAAGGAAGGCATGGGGAGCATCGCGTTCTGCCCGCTGGCCCAGGGTTTGCTGACGAGCCGCTACCTGGCGGGCATTCCCGCGGACGCCCGGGCCGCGCGCGATCCCCGGTTCCTGAAACCCGAGCACATCAGCGAAGGCAGGCTTGCGATAATCCGCGCGCTCGACGAACTGGCGGCGCAGCGCGGCCAATCGCTCGCCCAGATGGCGCTCGCGTGGGTGCTGCGGCAGCCGGCGGTTACGACCGCGCTCATCGGCGCGAGCAAAGCGAGCCAGATCGACGAAAATGTCGCGGCAGTCGGCGCCCCGGAATTCAGCGCCGAAGAACTGGCGCGGATAGAAGATATCCTCTCTCGCTGATCAAGGGGTTCTTTTGCCGCGAAGCCCAAAGAAGAGCATGAGCGCGCCGAAGACGAACTGCACCAAACCCCACCAGAGGTTCATATTGATCCCCAGCGATTTCTGAGCCAGTTCGGCGCCGCCAAACAAACCGACGCCGGCAAGAATGAGGCCGAAGATAGTGAACATGAGGCCAACGGGAATTCTAAGATCGAAGTTCATAAAGAGCGATTGGGTGAACGGTTTAAGCGAAGACCAGATTCAGAACGATCGTGATGCACAGCACGATGAGGCCGAGCGTGACCGGCCGCTGATACCACGGCTCATCTTCGGATTTGGGTTTCGGGGTGAGGGAATAGACGAGGCCGGCTAGCTCCTCGTCGGATTTCGTGCGCTTCGTCAGGAGCGAGATAACGATCGTCAGCGTGAAACAAACCGTCCAGGCCACAATAGCCATCCAGAAGTTCTGGCCCATCTCGCTATGGAAGATGAACTTCGGCGCGATCCAGGCGCCTTTGATTCCCGGAACGTTTGTTTGAGCAAGTGAAAGGCCATGGAAAAGACACGCGCCAACCGTGCCGCTGAGAAGCCCGAAAAACGCGCCATGGCCTGTTGACCGTTTCCAGAACATGCCGAGCAGGAACGTCGCGAAGAGAGGGGCGTTCACAAATCCGAAGACAAGCTGGAGCATGTCCATGATGTTGTTGAACTTCGAGGCCACGAAAGCCGCCCCTATGCTGACGAGAATGCCAAAGACCGTGGCGCAGCGTCCCATCCAGAGATAGTGGGCGTCCGACCTGTTGCTGGCGATGTAGCTCTGATAGATGTCGTAAGTCCACACGGTATTGAACGCCGTGACGTTGCCGGCCATGCCGGACATGAAGGACGCCATCAATGTCGTAAAGCCGAGCCCCAGCAACCCGGTGGGAAAGTACCTCGCGAGCATGGCCGGGATCGTCATATTGTAGTCCGGCGACCCGTCCGCGGCCGTGGGAAGAAACGTTCCGCCGCTCTCGTGCTGCATCGCGATGGCTATCATGCCAGGAAGAATCACAAGCGCGGGGAAGAACATCTTGGGCACGGAGGCGATGAGCGGGGTGCGGCGCGCGGCGGACATCGAGTTTGCCGCCATGGCGCGCTGCACGACCAAAAAGTCCGTGCACCAATAGCCGAAAGAAAGCACGAACCCCAAACCGACCACCATTCCAAACCAGCCGATGCCCATGGGATTCTCGAGCGCGCTTCCCATGTACAACCAGGAGTGCGTCCAGGCGCCCGGAGCAAAATGCTGCTCCGTGGCGATGGGCGCGAGCTTTTCTTTTAACGCGGACCAGCCGCCGACATCCTTGAGGCCGAGAAATACAAGCGGCGCGAAGCCGAGGACTATCATGAAGAATTGCAGCACCTCGTTGTAAATCGCCGAGGTAAGGCCTCCGAGAAAGATATAGACAAGCACGACGAAAGCAGAGGCCCAGATGCAGGTCCAATAGTTCCAATGCACGAGCGTCTCGAGGAGCTTTGCAAGGGCGTGCAGGGAGATGCCCGAGGAAAAAACCGTCATTACGGCAAACGAGATCGCATTCAACCCGCGGGTTTTCTCATCGAAACGCAGCTTAAGATATTCCGGCACCGACCGGGCCTTCGAGCCGTAATAAAACGGCATCATGAAGATCGCGAGGAATACCATCGCCGGAATCGCGCCGACCCAGTAGAAATGGCTCGTCATGATGCCGTATTTGGCCCCGGAAGCCGCCATGCCGATCACTTCCTGCGCGCCGAGGTTTGCGGAGAGGAACGCGAGTCCCGTAACCCAGGCTGGAATTGAACGCCCCGATGTCAGGAAAGCCGCGCCCCCTTTCATTCTCCGCTTCAGGGCGAAGCCGATTCCAAGGACAAAGACGAAGTAAATGATGAGGATCGAGTAATCGACAGCGGTGAGTTGGATGGTCGTTTGCATGGGACGGGGGGGCTGCGTGAATTGTCGTTTCTACCCGTCTTCGGGCCGGTTGTCCAGCCAAGTGTTCTCTCCGGCGCGGGGCCGCATGTTTTTCGCCGTAGTCCCTTGTTTTCATGCGGGTTCCGTTATACGAAGTAATTCTTTCCCGTGAAACCGATCTGGAAAATCGTCGCCGCCGGTTAATCTGCGCAACGGATGGAGAATATGACCATAACCGAAGAACAGGTAAGAGAGATCGTAGCGCAGGCGTGCCCGGCGAAGGATTACCGCGGTAAAAAAATCCTCCTCATCGTTCCCGACGCCACCCGCACGGCGCCGGTGGGGATGCTCTTCAAGGCCGTCCATTCCCAGCTCGGCGCAGCCACCGCCGCCTGCGACGTGATGATCGCCCTCGGGACGCACCCGCCCATGACGGAGGAGGGGATCTGCGCGCGGCTGGAGATCACCGCGGAAGAGCGCCGGGAAAAATACGGGCGCGTGCAACTGCTCAATCACGAATGGGACAACCCCGGGGCGCTGAAAGCCGTCGGCTCCCTCGCGGCGGACGAAATCTCGCGCCTCACCGACGGGCGTTTCGCGATGGACGTCGAGGTGAAGGTCAACCGCCGCGTCTTCGATTACGACCAGCTCATCCTCATCGGCCCGGTGTTTCCGCACGAAGTCGTCGGCTTTTCCGGCGGCAACAAATATCTCTTCCCCGGAGTCAGCGGGCCGGAGGTGCTGAACTTCTTCCACTGGCTCGGCGCGGTGGTGACGAACCCGATGATCATCGGCAACAAGTGGACGCCGGTGCGCAAGGTGGTGGACCGCGCGGGCGCCATGGTCGGCGTGGACAAGCTCTGCTTCAGCATGGTCGTCCGCGGCTCGGAACTCGCGGGTCTGTTCGCGGGCTCGCCGGAATCGTCGTGGGACCAGGCGTCGGAACTTTCGCGCAAGCTTCACATCGTCTACAAGGAGAAGCCGTTCCATACGATCCTCTCCTGCGCGCCGGCGATGTATGACGAACTCTGGGTCGGCGGCAAGTGCATGTACAAGCTCGAACCCGTCCTGGCCGACGGCGGCGAACTGATCATCCACGCGCCCCACATCCGGGAGGTCTCGGTCGTCCACGGCAAGTTGATCGAACAGATCGGCTACCATTGCCGGGACTACTTCCTCGCGCGGTGGGATGAGTTCAAACACATCCCGTGGGGAACCCTGGCCCATTCGACCCACGTTCGCGGGATCGGCAGGATGGAAAACGGCGTGGAAAAATGCCGCGCGCGCGTCACGCTCGCCACGGGCATACCGGAGGAAGTCTGTTCGCGGATCAACCTCGGGTACCGCGACCCCGCCTCCATCGACGTCGAGAGCTTTGCCGACCGCGAGGAGGAAGGCGTGCTCCTCGTGCGCAAGGCGGGCGAGATGCTGTACCATCTCCGCGACCAGCCGGAATGGGCGGGCGGATCGCTTGAGAAATGAACGAGTTCGTCGTGATGGGGGTTTCCGGCTGCGGCAAGAGCACCGTCGCCGGCATGCTCGCCTCGCGGACAGGCGGGATATTCCTCGACGCCGACGATTTTCATCCGCCGGAGAACAAGGCGAAGATGGCCGCCGCCATCCCGCTGACCGACGACGACCGCTGGGGCTGGCTCGACGCGTTGAACCGGAAGCTGAGATCGCTGGCGGCGGGCGAGCGCACGGTTTTCCTGGCGTGCTCCGCGTTGAAGCAGGCTTATCGCGACCGGCTTCGCGATTCGCTCCCATCTCTGGGCTTCATCTATCTTCGCGGGACGAAAGAACTTATTTGCGGGCGTCTGAGAAGCCGCGAGAATCACTTCATGTCGCCCGCTCTCCTCGACAGCCAGTTCGCGACCCTCGAAGAGCCGGAGGACGCCATCACCGTCTCCATCGACAAACCGGCGTCCGATCTCGTGGAAGAAATTCTGCCGCTCATCGGACGGGCGGAGTGACGCATGGCCAGGCCGGTAACCCTCTTCACCGGGCAGTGGGCCGACCTGCCGCTTGCCGAGCTTGCCCCCAGGGTGAAGGAGTTCGGTTACGACGGCGTCGAGCTGGCATGCTGGGGCGATCATTTCGACGCGGAGCGCGCGCTCGCGGAGGCCGGTTACGTCGAAAGGAAATGGGAGATGCTGCGGCGGCGCGGCCTGGGTTGCCACGCCATTTCCGCGCATCTCGTCGGGCAGGCCGTTTGCGACTTGATCGACGCGCGCCACAAAGCCATCCTCCCTCCCGATGTCTGGGGCGACGGCAACGCGGAAGGAGTCAGGCGGCGCGCCGCCGAAAGGATGAAGGCGACCGCCCGCGCGGCCCGCAAGTTCTTCGGGGACGGCCCGGCGGTCGTCAACGGCTTCACCGGTTCGTCGATCTGGCACGCGGCGTACGCGTTCCCGCCCGCAAGCCGGGAATATATCGGCGCGGGGTTTGCCGACTTCGCCGCGCGCTGGCTTCCCATCCTCGAGATTTTCGAGCGGGAAAACGTGAACTTCGCCCTTGAAGTCCATCCCACGGAGATCGCCTTCGACATCGCCTCGGCGGAGCGCGCCCTGGAGGCGGTGAACGGCCACAAGCGATTCGGATTCAACTACGACCCGTCGCACCTCGGGTACCAGGGCGTCGATTATGTGGAATTCATCCGCCGGTTCGCAGATCGCATTTTTCATGTCCATGTGAAGGACGTTTGGTGGGGCCGCGGCGACGGCTCCGTCGGAGTCTTCGGCGGGCATGCGGATTTCGCCGATCCGCGCCGTTATTGGGATTTTCGCTCGCCGGGCCGCGGGGATATCGACTTCGAGGAGATCATCGTCGCGCTCAATGACGCCGGGTACGGCGGCCCGCTTTCCGTCGAATGGGAAGACGGGCGCATGGATCGCTTCCACGGGGCGCGCGAAGCCTGCGACTTCACGCGGAGGCTCGATTTCAAACCCAACTCCGCGGCTTTTGACGCCGCTTTTTCAAAGTAAATGGCGGGCGTCACCATTCCAAGCGTCAACCTGGAAGTGCGGGACAATGAGTTCCTCGTCCTTGCCGGAAATGGCGCCGTCGCCCTTCTGCGGATAGTCGCCGGATTGGAAAAAGGGGAAGTCCGGATCGGCGACCGCGACGCCGGCAATCTGCCGCCCAAGGAACGCGACGTCGCGATGGTTTTTTCAAAGGGCGCCCTCTATCCGCGCCTGACCGTCCGCGAAAACATCGCCGCTCCGTTGAAGGCGAGGAAATACGCGAAACCCGAAATCGAGAAGCGCGTGAAAGAAGCGGCCTCGATTCTCCGCATCGAGCCGTTGCTGGAGAAAAAACCGTCCGCGCTCCCGGACATCGAATGCGAACGCGCGGGGCTGGCGCGCGCGATGGCGCTGAGGCCGAAGGTTTACCTTATTCACCCGCTGGAGATGCACGCCGAACTCTCCGTCCTACGCCAGCGAATCCAGGCGACGATAATTTATGCGACCGACGATCCCGCCGAAGCGATGGCGCTGGGGGATCGCATCGCCGTCCTGAAGGATGGCGCCATCCAGCAGGTGGACGCGCCCGCCGCCATCCATGACTACCCGGCGAATCTTTTCGTGGCGGGTTTCTCCTCCATGAATTTCATCGGCGGAAAGCTGAAGGAACTTCCCGACGGTTTCTCTTTCAAGGAAAGCGGCGGCGGGAACATCGAATGCAAACTGGGAAATCGCCCGACGGCGAAGCCGTACGCGGGGAAAGACGTCATCCTCGGCATCCATCCGAAAGAGATCGCCGTGGCGGGGGAAAAAGCGGGCGGCTGTGTCTTTCAGGCCGTTGTCGACAGCGTCGAGCCGCTCGGTTCTGAAACGATTTTCCGCGTGCAAACGGGCGGCCACACGGTCGTTTGCCGCGCGCGGGCTTCCGCCGATCACGGGGACGAAGGCCGCAGGATGCGTTTCGAGATGAATCCGGCCAAGGCCCATCTCTTCGACCCCGCGACAACCAGCCGTATCGCATAGCGTGCGCAGGCTCCTCGTCCTCCAGGTTGCGGCGCTCGGGGAATCGGCGGGTTTTCATTCGCTGGAAACCGTGTTCCCGGCGGTGACCTGCACCGTGCAGGCGTCGTTCCGCACCGCGTCGCCGCCCTCCGCGCACGGCGTCGTCTCGAACGGCCTCTTCTTTCGCGACCTGCGGAAGGTGATGTTCTGGGAACAGGCCGCAAGCCTGGTCAAAGGGAAACGCATCTGGGACGGCTTCCGCGGCGGCGTCGGAATGATGTTCTGGCAGCAAAGCCTCGGGGAGAGCGTCGATCTCGTCCTCTCGCCCGCGCCCATCCACAAGCACGGCGGCGGCATGTTCCAGGATTGCTATTGCAAACCCGCGGGCCTCTATCAAAAGCTCTGCGAGACGATAGGCCGCCCCTTCGATCTGCTGAATTACTGGGGGCCGCTCGCCAACCGGAAGTCGAGCGACTGGATACTGGCCGCGACGCTCGAGGTCATGGAAAGCGAAGCCGCGCCCGGCCTGCTCTTTTCCTACCTGCCGCATCTCGATTACGATCTCCAGCGGTACGGACCCGATTCCGCGCCGGGCCGCCGCGCGCTGGATGTTGTGGGGGGCTATCTCGACCGTGTCGAAAAACACGCCGTCGAACACGGATACGACTTCGTGATTTTCGGGGATTACGCGATCGAGCCGGTGACGCGCCCCGTCATCTTCCCCAACCGCCGCCTGCGCGAGCGCGGCCTGTTCGCATCGCGCACCGTGGGCGGAAGGACGTATCCCGATTTTTATTCGAGCAAGGCCTTCGCGGTCGCCGATCATCAGATCGCCCGCGTTTACGGGGCCGTGGAGGAGGCGAAGAAAGCGTTGCGCGATTTGCCCGGCGTGGAGACGCTGCTCGACGATGGCGAAGACATCATATTGATCGCGGAAGAAGGCGCGTGGTTCGCCTACCCGTGGTGGGATGACGAAAAGCCGCCCGACTTCGCCTCGCACGTCGACATCCACAACAAGCCGGGCTACGATCCGTGCGAACTCTTTTTTGGATGGCCGGGCGTTTCCTCGGACGTGACGCGCCTCCGCGGCACGCACGGCAGACCGGGAAAGAAAACCGCGTGGAAAACGTCGGTTGCGTTTCCTTCCAAACCCGGAACCCTCCTGGAACTGGCCGCCGCCGTTCGCGATCATCTGGAAAAATGATTCTCCAAAAACTGACGGTCTCCTTCGAGTACCCGGTCCTCTTCACGGAGCGCGTCTTCGATCCCGCGAACAAGACGCTCGCCGAAACGATGGCGGGCCGCGCCCTGCTCATTCTTGACGCGAACGTCGCCCTTCGCGACGATCCGGCGGCCTATTTCAAGGCGCATTCCATCGAACTGGCGGCGCCGCCGCTCCTCGTCCCGGGAGGCGAGGGGGTGAAGAACGACCTCTCCTTCCTCCGCCGGATGGTCTCCGCCATGGTGGAAGCCCGCCTCTGCCGGCATTCCTTCGTCATCGCGGTTGGCGGCGGCGCGGTGCTGGACGCGGCAGGGCTGGCGGCGGCGCTCGTCCACCGCGGCTTGCGGCTCATCCGCCTGCCGACCACCGTGCTGGGCCAGGGCGACTCGGGCGTCGGCGTCAAAAACGGGGTCAACCTGCACGGAATCAAAAACGCCCTCGGCGTCTTCGCGCCGCCGTTCGCGGTCATCAACGATTTCTGTTTCCTCCTCTCGCTGCCGGATCGCGAATGGATCAGCGGCCTCGCCGAAGCCTTCAAGGTCGCCATCATTCGCGACCGCGGCTTCTTCGATTTTCTCTCAAGCGAGGCGGCGCGGCTCCGCTCCCGCGACGCGGCGGGCATGCAATTCCTGGTGCGCCGGTGCGCGGAGCTGCACCTGGAACACGCCCGCAAGGGCGATCCGTTTGAAACCGGGCGCGCAAGGCCGCTCGACTTCGGGCATTGGTCGGCGCACAAGCTGGAGGCCATGTCCAACTTCGCGATCCTCCACGGCGAAGCGGTGGCCGTTGGCATTTTGCTGGATTGCTCTTACGCAGCGCTCCAGGGATGGATAACGCGGGAGGAATTCCGTTCGATCCACCGGGCGGTGGGCGCGAGCGGCCTCCCGCTCTGGTTCGATCTCATGCTTCAACGGAAAGAGGGACGGCTTGAACTTTTCGACGGCCTGGAAGACTTCCGCGAACACCTTGGCGGCGGACTTTGCATAACCTTTCCGCGCGGCATCGGCAGCCGGTTCGAGACGGGCGAGATCGACCTCGGCGCGATGGAGGAAGCCCTGCTTCAGCTTCGTTCCGGGCGCGACCAGAGGTAAGCCGCGCCGCCCAGGAGGCTCCAGAAGACGTAGATCAGGAAGCCGGTGAGCGAGATGAGCACGGCAAGGTCGCCCGGGATGTGCGCGAGATCCCCCAGCAGTTGTTTGAACGTTTCCTCGCGCACGCCGAGGCCGCTGACGCTGACGGGAAGCGAAGAGACGACCGTCACAATCGGCATGATGGAAAACATATCCAGCAGGGAAATGCGCGCGTGGAAAGCCTCCGCCGCGCAGTAGAACGCGCCGAAATAGGTGAACAGCACCGGGAAGGAAAGGAGAATCGCCAGGAGCGATTGCCCCCACGCCTTCGTGAACAGGCGGTAAGCCTCGGCCAGTTTGACCACTCTTTCGCGCGCGGGCAGCCTGCGCATGAAGCGCGTGCCCGTGATCGCGAAGGCGCCGGCGAGAAGCGCGATGCAGCCCGCCGAGAAAAGGATGAGCACATAGAGCAAGCCCCGCGCGGAAGGAGTGCGCGACATCCAATGGTAGCGCAGGCCCGCGACGGCGAGGCTGAAAGGCGCGAGGACGAAGAGGCCGCTGAGACGGTCCGCGACCACCGTGAGGACGATGGCGTTTTTTTGCAGGCGGCGGTCCTTGACCAGCAGCATCGTTTTCATGACGTCGCCGCCCGCGACGCCGAAGAAGAAGAGCCCGAAGAACACCCCCACCATGAAAAGCTCCGCCGTCCGCTGCACGGTGATGTGGACTCCCTGGACCTTGAGGAAAATGCCCCAGCGCCAGATATTCGCGACTTCTCCCAGCCCCGCGACGGCGATCCCGATGCCGATCCACTTCGGATCGGCCCGGCGCAGCGCCGACGACATGCCCGCGCGCATCGCCGGGTCGCGGAAAACCCACGCCAGGACCGCCCCGGTCACGCAAACCTGCAAGAGCCGTAGGATCGTCTTGTTCACACGGGTTCCAGCTTGCGCCGCAAGGAATCGACCCGCTGTTTCAGCACGGCGGAGTGCATATAGCGCGTCCGTATGGCCCACCACAGTCGCGCGCCCGCGCCCTCGCGGATGACGAGGCGCCCCCTTAGCGCCGCGAGGACTTCCGGCGTTCCGTAGGCGCCCAGGAAACAGAGCGCATACGGCAGCCACTGCTCCTCCGAAACGCGGCCAAGCATGTCCTGGAGAAAGACCAGCAAGTCGTCCGCGTGCCGTTCCTCCGCGGAGAGGGTCTTGCGGTGCATCACCTCGAAGTCGATGAGCCGCGCGCGGTTGGCCGCCTCGTCGTAAAGGAAATTCGCCATGTGCGGATCGCCGTGCGACCACGGCCCTTCCAGTTCGGGACACCAAAGGGTGTGCGCCCTTTTAAATTCGCGGGCCGCCGCGACGAGCATCTCCTTGGTGAGGTTCCCCTCGTCGAGATGCTCCGAAAGGCTCAAGCCCGGCAGCCGCTCCGCGCACACCGTCCGGGGGCCGTCCGGGAAGACCAGGAAGCGGTCTCCGTTCAAAAGCCGGAAGCAATAGATCTCCCATTGCTGCCAGCGTTCGACGCCGCTCCAGACGTGGACGGGATTGCCCGCCCAACGAAAAAACAGGTTCGCGCAACGGACGATCTGGCCGCTGCCGCGCCGCCTTCGCTTCACCCATACGGCGCGTCCGTCGCGCATCTCATTGGAGATGGCGTTGATGCGGATGAGGTCGATCGCCGACGCGGCGGCGGTTAGCAAACGGCGCATGTGCCGGGAAATTAGCAGCTTTCCAAAAAAGTGCGGTAGAAATCCACGCCGCGCTCCAGTTCCCCGACCGCGATCCATTCGTCCGGCGTGTGCGCCTGCGCGATGGAGCCCGGCCCCGCCGCCACCGCCGGGATGCCCGCCTCGGAGAAAACCGCCGCGTCGCAGAACCAGGAGGCTCCGACGCATTTGCCGCCCGCCTTTTCCAGGACGCGCACCATCGGGTGCGCGGGATCGGTGAACAACGGCCCGGCCTGGGTCGCCTGTATCTCCACGTTGGGATCGACCCGCCGCAGGCGTTCGGTAAGGAACGCCAGGAATCGCTCCGGGTCCTGCGAAGGAAGCGTGCGGAAATCAATCTCGGCCGTGCAGAAGTCGGGGACGATGTTCGCCTTGCTGCCCCCCGAGCACGTCCCGACGCTGGCCGTGGCCGTGCCGAGCGCCGGATCGGAGTCGGCTTGCAAACCGGGCGCGATCTCGTCCCGGACGCACCGGATGAGGTCCGCCATTTTATAAATGGCGTTCTCTCCCAGGCCCGGCGCCGAGGCGTGGCAGGCCTTGCCGCGCGTGGTGAGCCTGACCCACAGCGACCCCTTGTGCATGTGGACGATATCCAGGCCGGTCGGCTCGCCGACCAGCGCGAATTCGGCGTCAAAGCGCTTCACGAAATCGCGCGCGCCGTCCTGGCCCGCTTCCTCTCCCATGAGGCCCGCGAAACAAATCTCGTGCTCAAGGCCGGGCAGCCGCTCCCGCATCTCGTGCAGCGCCCAGAGCATCGCCGCCATCGGCCCCTTGGTGTCGGAGGCGCCGCGGCCATGAACCTTCCCCCCGCTCAATTCCCCGCCGAACGGGTCTATCGTCATCCCGGCCACGCTCACCGTGTCCGTGTGCGGCGCCAGGATGATCCGTTTCCTCCCCGGAGCGCCCGGGAACACCCCCACCACGTTCGGGCGCCCCGGTTTTACGGCGTGCAACTCGACCCGCGCTCCGCACCCTTCGAGAAACTCCCCCACCGCTTCCGCGCAACGCTGTTCGCCCACGCCGTCCGTGCCGGGATTTCCCGCCGGGTTGACGCTGGGAATCCGCACGAGCCGCCGCAGGAGTTCCACCACGTCGCGCGGCGCCTCCATCATTGCTCCTTATGAAGAAACCAGTCGACGAACTTCGGTATTCCTTCCGAGAGGGGCGTCCCGGGTTTGTAACCCAGCAGCCGCTGCGCCTTCGATATATCCGCGTAGGTGAGGGGAACGTCGCCCGGCTGTTCCGGCATTTTTTTGATGACGGCCTTCTTCCCGAGCGCCGCCTCGATGAGGGTGATGAGTTCCGCCAGGGAGGTCGTCTTGTTTTCTCCCAGGTTGAAAATCTCGAAGAGCGGCCCTTCGTACGCCAGGCACGCCATCAACCCGTCCAGGATGTCGTCGACGTACGTGTAGTCGCGGCGGGTCGTGCCGTCGCCAAATTGTTCGATGGACCGGCCCTCGAAAATATTGCGAGTGAATTTGTGAATGGCCAGATCCGGCCGCTGCCGCGGGCCGTAGACGGTGAAAAAACGCAGGCAGACGCAGCGGATGCCGTAAAGCCGCGCGGAGTTGGAGCAAAACTGCTCGCCCGCGAGCTTCGTGGCGGCATAGGGGCTTATCGTCTGGTCGATGCACATGTCCTCGCGGAAGGGCGTCTCGGTTATCGTCCCGTAGACGGACGAACTCGACGCGAAAATAAACCGCTTCATGCCGTTGACGCGCGCCGCTTCCAGCAGATTGAACGTGCCGTTGATGTTCGTGTCGATGTACAGCCGCGCGTTTGCTATCGAGGGCCGGATGCCCGCCCGCGCCGCGAGGTGATAGACCGCGTCGAAGCGGCCTTTCGCGAAGAGGGCGTTCACCTCCGCCTCGTCCCGGATGTCGGCTTCCGCGAGGGTTATCCTGTCCAGCAGCGGCGCGAGGTTGGCGCGCTTCAGCCGGGGGTCGTAAAAGTCGTTGAAATCATCCAGGACGGTCACCGCACGCCCCTCCGCGACGAGCCGTCCGACAAGGTGGGAGCCAATAAATCCGGCGCCGCCGGTTACAAGGACATTCATACAGTGAGAGCCTATGGCGAATTTTTGACGACTGCCAAATAAATGTGCTCGCCACGCAGTCAAAATATCGTTAATTGTCTTTGGAAACCCCATCCCTTTTCCCTTTTCCATTTTCCATTATGGCTGACGAAGAGAACCCCGAGAGCCCGGCGGCGCCATCCGCGCCGGTGATACCAAAAAAAGAAACCGTCCGCATCACATTGCCGCCCAAGCCGCTCGACATCACGGCCGTGAAGCGGGAGACCGTCAGGATCGGCTCCGACGCCGTGGCCATGGGGCCCAAGAAAGAAACCACGCGCCTTCCCACCCCGTCGGGCCCCGCAGCCGCTCCCGCCGCCGCGCAACCGATGGCGCCTCCGCCGCCGGCCGGCGTCATCAAGCCTCTCGGGATGCCAAAACCTCCAGGCGCTCCAGGCGCTCCGGGCGCTCCGGGCGCTCCCATAACGTCGCCCCTCAAGCCCCCCGGCGGGCTGGCCCCCCGGCCTCCCGCTTTCGGCGCCAAGCCCTCTCTTGGCATCCGGCCTCCCGGCATGGCTCCAACCACGCCGCTCGCCGTTCCTCCCGCCCCGGCCCCTGTCGCCGCCGCCGCGGTTCCTGAAGCGAAGGGCGCCGCCCCCAAGAAGGAGACCGCGCGCATCCAGGTTCCCCCGCAACCGAAACCGATGGTGCCGAAGGCGACCGTCAAAGTCCCGCTGCCAAAGCCTCAGCCGATGCCGTCCACCCCCGCGGCCGCACCCGCCGCCCTCGTGCCCGTCGGCGGCGCCGCTTCGGATATCGACGAGCCCGCCGGGGAGGATCCGCTCCTGTTGCCGCTCAGCATCGCAGCGCTTGTCGTTTCCCTCGCGGCGGTGGCGCTTGCCTATCTCGCTTATTCCGCATAGGCGATGGCCAGTCCCCACGTCGTCACGATCAACGATGGGAACTTCGAGAGCGAAGTTCTCAAGTCGCCCGGCCCCGTGCTTGTCGATTTCTGGGCCGAATGGTGCGGCCCGTGCAAGATGATCTCCCCCCTGCTCGACGAGATCGCGAACGAAAAGGCCGGCAAGGTGAAGATCGCGAAGGTCAACGTGGATGACAATCAGGCGTTGTCCGCCCGATTTTCCGTCCGGTTCATACCGACCCTGATCCTGTTCAAGGACGGCGAGGTCAAGGAGCAGGTGGTCGGCCAGACCAGCAAGCGCGATCTCGTCGCGAAACTGGACGCCTTGGTTTAGTCCCGCGCCGCCGAGAGAATGGAGGATTCTCTCACGCCGATGATGCGGCAGTACCACGCCATACGGCGCGACCTGCCAAAAGGCGCCATCCTGTTTTTCCGCCTCGGGGATTTCTACGAGATGTTCTTCGAGGACGCCGTCGAGGCCGCGCCAATCCTGGATGTCGCCCTGACGAAGCGTCACCAGACGCCCATGTGCGGCGTGCCGTACCATGCCGCGGACGGCTACATCGCGAAACTCGTGAAGGCCGGCAAGCGCGTCGCGATCTGCGACCAGGTCGGCGAACCGCAGCCGGGAAAGATCGTGGAGCGGCGGCTCAGCCAGGTCATCAGTCCCGGCGCCGTTGGCGATCTCCAGTCGCTCGACGCGAAAAAGAACAACTTCCTCGCGGCAATCCGGCTCAAGGACGGGATTTACGGATTTGCGTTCGTCGATCTTAGCACGGGTGAATTTCGCCTGACCGAACTCGCCAACGAGGGCGAGTTGCGCGACGAACTCTCCCGCGTGGAGCCCGCCGAAGTGCTCGTGAGCGAAAGCCAGGCCGAGGCTCTCTCCGGCGTGGCCGCGGGCGCGGCACTCTGCGACAGTTCCGCCTTTTCGCTCGAACAGGCCGAATTCACTTTGCGCGAACACTTCGCTGTGCAATCGCTCGACGGCTTCGGTTGCCGCGGCATGGAGAGCGCCATCGGCGCGGCCGGCGCGATTCTCCATTACCTGAAGCGTGAATTGCGGCGGCAGACGGCGCACATCATCCGCCTCGCGTGTTATAAAAATACGGAATACCTCATCCTCGACGCGGCAACCCAGGCGAACCTGGAACTGGTCGCCTCGCGCGGCCAAAAAGATTGCAGCCTCCTCGCCGCGCTCGACCGCACCGCGACGCCCATGGGCGCGCGCCGCCTGCGGGATTGGATTCTGCACCCGTTGCGGCAACTCGAGCCGTTGAAGGAACGGCAGGAGATAATCGCGGATTTCCTGCGCGATCCTTTTGTCCTGAGCCAGTTCCGCGACGGGTTGAAGCCGGTGCGGGACATCGAGCGGACGATGGGCCGCCTCGGCCAGGGCGGCGGAAACGCCAGGGACCTCATGGCATTGCGCCAGTCGCTGGAACAGATTCCGGTTCTAAAGGCATTGCATCCCAGCGCGTCGGGCATGGCCGAATTCCCCGCGCTCATCGGCCTCATCCAATCGGCGATCTGCGACGAACCGCCCGTCTCGACGAAGGACGGCGGCATGTTCCGGCCCGGCTATAACGCCGCTCTCGACGAGTTGCGCGCCGCCCGGGGGGACGGCAAGGATTGGATCGCCCGCCTCCAGCAGCAAGAGATAGAGACGACCGGAATCAAGTCCCTCAAGGTGCGTTACACCTCGGTTTTCGGCTACTTCATCGAGGTGACGAAAAGCAACCTCGCGAGCGTCCCTTCCCGTTACGTCCGCAAACAGACGACCGTGAACGGAGAACGCTTCATCACGCCCGAATTGAAAGAAATGGAAGGCCGCATCCTCGGCGCCGATGAGCAGGCGCGGCATCTGGAAGCCGAGCTTTTTGCCCGGCTGAGGGATGAAGTCCTGAAGGAACTGGACGCCTTGCAGCGGACGGCTTCCGCGATCGCCATCCTCGACGCGGCCGCCTCGCTCGCGGAAGTCGCGCGGCTCCACGGGTACTGCCGGCCCGAGCTTACCGACGGGCCTCGCATTCACATCCGCGACGGGCGGCATCCTGTCCTCGATCAAAACGTGGCCGAGGAAAAATTTGTGCCAAACGACCTGGAACTCGACGCCAGGGAGAACCGGCTCCTGATTATAACCGGGCCGAACATGGCGGGAAAATCCACCTACATACGGCAGGCCGCGCTCCTCGTGCTCATGGCGCAGATCGGGAGTTACATCCCCGCGGCGAGCGCCGAGATCGGCCTGGCGGACCGCATCTTCACCAGGGTCGGAGCGAGCGACGATCTTTCGCGCGGGCAATCGACCTTCATGGTCGAGATGAACGAGACGGCCAACATCGCCAACAACGCCACCGAGAAGAGCCTCGTCATCCTCGACGAGATCGGCAGGGGAACCTCGACCTTCGACGGCTTGTCCATCGCCTGGAGCGTCGCGGAATATCTGCACGACGCCATCAAGGCCCGCACGCTCTTTGCGACCCATTACCACGAACTGACCGAACTCGAAATGACCCGGAGCGGCGTCAAGAATTTCAATATCGCCGTCCGCGAATGGAACGAGCAGATCATCTTCCTGCGAAAAATCGTCCGCGGCGGAGCGGACAAAAGCTACGGGATACAGGTCGCGCGGCTCGCGGGCCTGCCGCCGGAGGTCATCAATCGCGCCAAGGAAATCCTGGGAAACCTGGAACAGGCCGAGTTGAACGCCGACGGGCGGCCCGTCCTGGCCGAAGCGCCCCCGCCGGGAAAACGCCCGCGCCGCCGCAAGGAATGGACGGGCAAGCCGCAGCTATCGCTCTTTTAGTTCCTTCAGAAGCTTAGCGGCGGATTCCACGTCGCCGAAGCCGATCTCGAAACTGCCGGGGCGAAGCTCCCGGATGTACGGCCCCGGGGAGGTTTTCCTGGTTTTCACGGACGTGGTCTTCGGCTCCTCCTCGTCCTCTTCTTCTTCCTCCGTTTGTCTCTTCCTGTGCCAGACGCAGACGGCCAGCATCCCCAGGCAGAGGGAAACGGAAATGCCGAACGGGCGGGATGTCAGCAGCGAAGGCTGGGCGGTGCGCACAAGAAAAGGCCGGGACGCTTCCGTGAAATCGCCGTCCTTGCCGACGATGCGGATGCTGTAAAGCGTGGACGGACTCAATTGGTCGACGGATGCGCTTATCGTGGGATCGGGCTGCTTCGCGGGATGCGCGTCCTCCAGGCCTTCGATGTCGACTCCGTGGGTCATCCAGTTTTCTCCCACCGACGCGCTCCGGCCGCGCGAATCCCGAAGGACGATGTTGGTGAGGGGAATCCAGAAATGTTTCGCGTCAGCGGGCGCGCCGGGCAGGAGGGAGAAGCTTTCCACCCTGTATTTGGAATGCGTGTTGGGCGGGATGCGCCACGATATCTCGCACGTGGTGGCGGTGATGTTCCGGATACGGATGGCTCCGATCTGCGCGGATGTCGCGGTTTTCGGGGCCGGCGCCGACACAAGCGACTCGAACAGCGCAGGCGCCGGTTTCTTGACGAGGGTCACGGCAGCCGTGCGCGCCCGCGCGACTTCCGCCGAGACGGGTAGGTCAAATCCGTTCGCATCGGAGGTGATCGCCAGCCGCTCATGGTATTTTCCCGCTTCCATCGGTTCGACCGACACGGCGATATTCCGCGAAAGACCGGCTTCGAGCCAGAAGGAAGAATCGCCCCTCGCGATCACGAGATGACTGGAAGGCTCCACCCGCACAAAGGTTCCCGTGCCGCCCGCATTGGTGATCGTGACGCTTTTATACGGCGGCTTCGGGCCGTCCGCATTCCCGAGTGAAAGCGCCGACGGGATGACTTTCAGGAGCGGCCCGGACGCGGGGGCGTGGACGGCGACATCCGCCATGGAACCCGGCGACTCGACCTGCACGGCGCCGTCGATCGGCCCCGTCTCGGCGTCGTCCGCCTCGATTCGCACGGAAAGCGTCCCCCCGGCGGGGAGAACGGCGCGCTCCGGCCCTTTCAGCTTGCCGCCGATCCGCAGGCGAAGCGGCATTTCTTCACCGGTCCGGTTGGCGATGGTCAAGGTTCCGGCGCGGGAGGCGCCCAGTTCCAGCCGCTCCGGCGTTATGGCAACCGCCGCTTCCGCCGCGGCGCTCAGGGCCGTCTTCCTGTCGGGATCGCTGCTGTAGCGGATTTCTCCGCGCGCGGTCTGGGCGTCCACGGGCGCGATCCTGAGCCTGATGATCCGTTTTTCTCCTCCGCGCAAATTATAGGTCGCCTTGCCGTCGAGTTTCCACGGCTCGTCGATGCTGAGCGTTCCTTTCAAGACGCCTCCGCCGCGGTTTTCGATGGCGATCTCCTTCGTGGCCGTCGAACCGATCCTGACCGTGCCGAAATCCACCTCCCGCGGCGCTCCGAGGGCGGGCGGGGCGTCAATGATCGTGATGTTCACTTCGACATCCGAGGAGGTTTCGCCGCCGGTCTGCGCGGTGAAGGAAAACCTGTCATGCCGCTGGAGCCGTTCGCCCGAATGCTCGTAAAGGACGACGGCCGCTCCCTCGCTGACCATCCGCACCCCGGAGAGCGCGCCCGCGCGCGGCAGTTTCCGCAGGCGGAAGGTGACGGGCTGTTCGGAAACGCCGAAAACCCGCAAGGGTATCTCGACGCTTTCGCCGCGCCGTACGCTGATATCCACCGGCGCGGCCTCGGGCGTCTGAATATATACGGGTTTTCCGCCCCGCGGCGGGGAGGGGAGGCTGATGTCTCCCCATGCGCTCACAACGAAGAGGAGCAGAAGGAAGGACGCGGGGCGCATGGCTTGTCCCTATCCGATGGAGGCAGGCGTCAAGTCCAGTTCCCGAAGGAGGTTCCGGTCTTCGTCGGCTTCAGGGTTTTTCGCGGTGAGAAGCCTGTTGCCGTAGAAAATGGAATTCGCGCCCGCGAAGAAACAGAGCGCCTGGCCTTCGCGGCTCAATCGCGTCCGGCCCGCGGAGAGGCGCACCTTCGCCTTCGGGAGCGCGATGCGGGTGGTGGCTACGAGGCGCACGAGTTCAAAGACGTCGACGGGAGGTTGTTCCTCCAGCGGCGTCCCGGGCATCGCCATGAGGCAATTGATGGGGACGCTCTCCGGCTTCGGGTCGAAGCCCGCCAGGACCTCGACCATCTTGAGCCGGTCGAGTTCCGTCTCGCCCATCCCGATGATGCCGCCGCAACAGAGCGACATCCCGGCCTGCTGGACGGCTCCGATGGTGTTCAAGCGATCCTGAAAGGTGTGGGTGGTGACGATCTCCGGGTAGAACTCCGGGGAGGTGTCGATATTGTGGTTGTAGGCCGTGACGCCCGCGGCCTTCAGCTTCTGCGCTTCCGCGATGCTGAGGCTGCCAAGGGTGACGCAAACTTCCATGCCCAGCTTGCCGACCTCGCGGATCGTCCCCAGCACCTGCTCGAAGCGCGGGTCGCCGTCGCGCACCCCCTTCCAGGCCGCGCCCATGCAGAAGCGGGTCGAGCCGTTCTCGCGCGCCTCCCGCGCCTTTGCGAGGATGTCTTCCCGGGTCATGAGATTCTCGCGCTGGACTCCGGTCGAATACCGGGCGCTCTGCGCGCAGTACGCGCAATCCTCGCTGCACCCGCCGGTCTTGATGCTGAGCAGGGTGCAAAGCTGCACCTCGTCTCCGCGCCAGTGCTTCAAGTGAACTTCGCGGCTCCGCTGGATGAGATCAAAAAACGGCTGCTCGTAGATTTCCAGCAGTTGGGGGAGCTTCATCCGGCGTCAGTATGCCCAATGATCCTGGGCGGTTGCAAGCGCGGGAACCGATCCCGTGGAATAATCCGTCCGCCCGACCGCGCCGTACATCCGGACGCCCGTGGCGGAACGGAATTTCTGGCTCATCTCCTCGCCCGTATGGCAGCCCCAGCTTTTGACGAAGGCGTCTTTGGCGAATATCCCGCGCCTTAGCTGGGAGAAATCATTTTCGTGCAGCCAGCATTTCGAGGCGCTGTCGATCTCGTTGCTGTAGTCGAACATGAAACACGCCCGGTTCGAATGCCCGAAATATTCGAGGTCCGCGATCTTTACCTGGTCGCGCGGCTCGCCGTTGTTAAGATACCCGATGACTTCCCGCGCGCTGTCGAAGAGGATCAGCTTGATCTTGTATTTGTCCCGCACGGAATAGATGAAGGAGAGGAGGTCCACCTGGTCCTGTTTGCTCCGCCGCCGGTATCCTTCCGCGTAGGTGAGCCAGGTGATCCGCGCGTCCGGCCCCAGTTGATTGCGCATATCCTCGATTCGGACGCGGGCGGCCCGGATGAAATTCCCCCAATAGTGGTCGTGCGGGACGGCCTTGTACTGTTCCCATTCGATGAGGGAGGGGCCGCCGCTGAGGACGATGTATTCCTTCTCGTACGCGCGAACGGGGGAGGCCGCGGCCAGGGCCAGGAGGAGCAAGCAGAGGGTTTTCATCATTTGAGCAGCTGTTCCATGGACGGGTCGGGTTCCGAACCCAGTTCGACCGCGCGCTTGTAATATCTCTTCGCCTTTTCCTTGTCGGGCGGCTGGCGCGTGGCGTAGACGACCGCGAGGTTAAAGTTCGCATCGGCATACTTGTCGTCAAGGGCGATGGCGGTGAGGAGTTCCTTTTCGGTCGCTTCCGGCCACCCCTTCATGCTCGCGGTGATGCCGAGGTAATTGTGCGCCTGCGGTATCTTCGGGTTGATGGAGAGCGCCTTGGTCAACTGGTCGATGGCGTCGTCGTAGCGGGCCTGCTGGTAGTAGACGATGCCGAGGGTGGTGCGCGAGAAGGTGTCGTTGGGGGCGATGGCGATGGCTTTTTTGAACGCCTCCTCCGAGCCTTTCAGCTTCCCGAGCTTGAACCGGACGACGCCGAGGTTGGAGAGGATGAAGACGTTGTTCGGCGCGCGCAACAGCGAGCGCTCGTAGGAGCGTTCGGCCTCGTGGAACTTGCCGCGGTCATAGAAATCCTTCGCCTCGCGGACGAGGGGGCGCACCGCGTCGGGGACGTTGGGCGCGGCCGCCGTCTCGACTTGTGGCGCGGGCGTCGGGGTGGGCGCGGGCGCCGCAGGCATGAGCGGAGGCGTGCTGCCCATCGCGAGATTCATGATCCCCGGGGAGGGAAGGGGATTCGTCGTCTCGGATTCATGCGGCGACGGCCCGGGCACGGGGAGGGGGAGTTCGTTCTTCGGAGCGGATATCTCGATGTTCATCCCTTCGTTGTTCTCGGCGGCGGGCGCGACCTCGGGTTGCTTGAACATCGCGCTCTCCTTGGGGCTGAGTTTTACGACCGGCTCGGCGAGATATTTCAGCTTGTCCAGGAGGGTTGCGGACTGGCCCTCCAGCCGCGACATCTCGCCCATGACGATGGTCCGGGCCTGCTCCCGCCGCGCTTCCTCCTTCAAGCTGCGGTAAACGATCTCGCGCAAAACTTTGTTTTCATCCGTGATCCGTTTCTTTTCCTCGGGACTCGCGCCCTCGGCTTTTACCCGTTCCAGCTCGCTGCTCGTTTTGTCGAGCTGGTCCTGCAACTCCGCCATCGTCCCCTGGAAATCGCGGTTCTGTTTCTGGCTGGCCGCGAGTTGATCCCGCACGTCGGCTATTTGCTTGGTCAGGGTCGCGATCTGCTCGTCCTTCTTCGGCGCGTCGGCCTTGAATTGCGCAACGGCCTTTTCCGCGTCGCTGAGCCGCGCGGTGAGCGAGGCGTTGTCGGACATCAGCTTCACGACCTGCTTTTGCGCTTCCTTCAGCTTCGTCAAGTCGGCCAGCGCCTGGTCGCGCTGCGTCCTGAAGTTGTCGCGTTCCCGCTTCACGCTCGCCAATTCGCTCTGGGCGGTGTTGAGTTTTTCCGTCAGCGCGTCGCGCGCGGCCACGGCGGTGTCGCGCTCGACCTTCAGGTCGGCGGCTTCTTTCGTGGCGGCGGCGAGCTTCGCGGTCATCTCGGCGCTCGGTTTGCCGCCTTGTTTCGAGAGGGTCTCCACCTGCTTTTGGGCGTCCGCCAGCTTGCCTTCCAATTCCTGGTTCTTTTGCGCGGCGGCGTCCCGCTCCTGTTGCAGGGCCTGCATCCGTTTCCTGATGCCGGCGGACCGGTCGGACTCGTCCTGCGCTCCCTGCTTTGCCTCGTCCCGCTCATCCCGGGCTTTCACCAGATCCTGGTTCAGATGCTGGATCTCCTCTTCCATGTTCTTCTTGCCGGTGAAATCCTTCGAGGTGTCCTGCAACGCGGATTTCAATGCTTCCTCCAGTTCGCGGATGCGCGACTTTTCCTCGACGGCCTGGACCTTGGTCGAGTCGCGCTCCTTTAACGCGAGTTGAAGCTGGCTGGTGATCTCCTCGTTCCGCTTCTCGACTTCGTCCGCCCGCTCGTGTTCAGCCTCGAGGTCTTGTTCCAGATGCTTGATCCGCCTCTTGACCGCTTCCACGGCGTCACCCGCGGTGGCGGGCTCTTCCATATTGGAAGGCGTCTCCTCGGGCGGGCCTTTCTCCGGCAGCGGCGGCGCTTCCGATTCGGGGAGGCCCGACGGGGGCATCCTTGGCGGGCTCAGGGCGCCGGCCTTTTGCTGGAGTTTCGAGATGCTCTCCTCGGTCTTTTTCGTGCGGTAGGAAACGATCAGCGGCTGCCAGTCCGGGAAATCCTTCGTGAGCCTGTCCAGGAGGCCGTACGCGTGCCGGTATTTGGCGAGCGCCATTTTATAATTTTCGTCCGCCTCGAATTTCTCGGCAGCCTGCACGTCGAGATAGGCGCTCAGGAAAAGATCGGAAGGGTCCCGCGACTCCGCGCCGAGCAAGACCAAGCCGCTCGCGTTGAGGAATAAAACAAATAGAATGATCAGCAGCCGCCCCATGGAAAATGGCGAGAACATTACGTCAGATCAAAATTTGTTGCAAATGATTCCCCGTTCGCCGGAGTTATTGACACAAATTGGGCCGGGTGCTACTTTCCCGCCAAAATCCGGATGCTGGATCGCCAAGTTCTCGTGCTCAATCGGTTGTGGCAGGCGGTGAACGTATGCACCGTCAGGCGCGCTTTTGCCCTTTTATTCCAAGGGCACGCGCAAGTCGTCAGCGCCGATTCGAACAATAACTTCTTCACCCACGATTTCCTGGGCTGGATGGACCTCTCCCTGCGCGAGCCGGAGGATGAGATGATGCACACCATCTCCTTCAAGGTGCGGGTGCCGCGGGTCATCGTCCTGCTCCTCTTCGACCGCCTGCCGAAGAAGGAGGTGAAATTCACCCGGCACAACATCTTCGCGCGCGACAAGGACACCTGCCAATATTGCGGCAAGGTCTTCGACCGGCGCGATCTAAATCTCGATCACGTCCTGCCGCGCGACAAGGGAGGGCAGACATCCTGGGAAAACGTGGTCTGCTCGTGCATCCCGTGCAACACCCGCAAGGGCAACCGCCTGCCGCACGAAGCGGGCATGCATCTCATCCGCAAGCCGAAGCGCCCGAAATGGCAGCCCTTTGTCGCGGTCACCTTTAGCGCGCCGCATCATGAAAGCTGGAAGCATTTCATCGACCTGGCGTACTGGAACGTCGAACTGAGCGACTGAGCCGGGGCCTCGCCCGCCTTCGTCCTCGTTGTAGAGGCGGCTGTGTCAGCCGCCTAACCAAACTAAAGACCTAAAAATAGCCTGCGCCTTCTCGTTGTTCTCCCTCCTCCAGGCGGCTGGCACAGCCGCCTCTACAACGACGGCGGTTAGTGAACGACGGTCGTCGTGGTGCTCGACCCGGATCCCGGCGCGACCGCGGATGGAACCGTTTCCTGCGTGCTGGTCGTCACCGTATGCGTTGGCGGGGGTGTTTCGTCATGCACGCAACCATTCAGCACCGCGGCGGAGACCACGGCCAGTAAGTAGAGGACGATTTTTCTCATAACTAAAGAGTCTTCGCGACTGAAGGGGTTTTTGGTCGCCTCCTTCCTCGACTACTTCTCGCAGGCTTGCAGGCAGAGGGTGAACTTGGTCCCGGCGCCGGCCTGCGTTTGCAGCCGGATCGCTCCCCCCGCTTCCTTGATGAGCCGCTTCACGATGGAGAGGCCGAGGCCCGTCCCCTTGTCGGCGGATTTGGTCGTGAATTTCTCCTCGAACATCCTGGGCATGATCGACTCGGGTATGCCGGGGCCGCTGTCATGCACGGAGACCAGCAGGAGCGGCGGCTTGTTCAGGAAAGCCTCCCGATTGATGAGACGCTCCGTGGAGCAGTCGACCATTTCGGCCAGGTTCATCGGCGTCGTGAGCCTCGCGCAACGGACTTCCACGGTATGCGGTTTCTCCGTGCATTGCAGGGCGTTTAGCGTGAGGTTCAGCAGGATTTGCAGCAAATCGGTGCCGTTGATGTCGGCGACGACGTCTTCCGGCAACCCGTGAAAGCCGAGCTTGTGCCCCGAGGCGCTAGGGTGGCGGCTCAGGAGTTCCTTCATGTCGGCGAGGATCTGGTTCATCCCGACGCGGGCCCGCTCCCCGGAAGGGTTGTTATGGAGAAAGCTGAGGTATCGCCGCGAGATTTCGAAGCACCGGGTGACCTGGCCGGTAAGCTTGCCGAGATCGTCTTTGATGATTTCCAACTGCTCTCCCTCGACGCTTGCCGCGTCGCGGATCGCCTCGTTGATCATCTCGACATAGCCGGAGATGACGGTGAGCGGGCTGTTGATGTCGTGCAGGACGCTGGCGTAAATCTCGCCCTTGGTCTTGATGATTTCCTGCTGGAGCTGCTGATCCTGGATTTCCGCCTGGAGGGCGTTGAGCTTCTCGTCGGTCGTGGAAAAGCTTTCCGCGATGCGGCTTTTTTCCAGGGCGCGCGCGACGGCGGCGCGCATGGAGGTGATGTCGAACGGCTTGTTGAGATAATCGCACGCGCCGTAGCGGATGGCGTGGCGCGCGGTCTCCAGCGTCTCGTAAGCGGTGAGCATGATGACGCCGATGGACGGCCTGACCTCCTTGATCTGCGCGAGAAGCTCGATGCCGGACATGCCCGCCATGAGGATGTCGAGGATGGCCACCGAGACCTCGTGATCCCGGATGAGTTCCAGGGCGGATTGTCCGTCGCTCGCCAGGAGGACTTCGTAATCGTTTTTGAAGACGATCTTCAACGACTGGCGCGGCCCTTCCTCGTCATCGACCACGAGCAGGATCGGTTTCCGGGCCGTCACGGTCGCGGGCGTCCGGGGCTTAGAAATGGTATCCGACGGTGAGGCTGAGGGCATGACTCAGGAATCTGTAGGTTCCATCCGCGGGGTTCCCGTTGGAGATCGTCCGGTCTGGGCCGTAAGCGAGCTGGTACGCCACGTCCCAGGAAAACTGCTTTATATCCTGCCCGACGCCGACGCTGAATATATGCCGGTTCGAGTCGGGGACAATCGGGTTAAAGCTCGCCGCCGGCACGGAGTTCTCGCTGTAGATATAACCGACGCTTCCCCGCAGCCCGTAGGCGAAGTTGTGCGTCAGGCCCGTCTCCCACATGAAGCTGGAGTTCCAGTTGAACGGCAGAAACAGTTTGCCGGATTGCTGCGTCAACTGGACGGTCTTGAGGCAGTCCCAATCCGTCCAATCGAGATCGAACTCGAGGTTCCAGTCTTTCGCGGGCCGCAGGGATATGCCGAAGGTGACCTCCTGCGGAAACGGAATGCCGACCCTGGCGTTCTCGCGGGGAAGATGGACGACCGTGTCGTTGCCGAGCGCGGCGAACGGCAGCACCCGCGTCTCGGTGTGCCCTTCGAAGATGATGGAGGTGGCGCTGCGGTACGTGACGCCGAAGGAGACCCACTTGACCGGCTGGAACATGACGCCCGCGTTGAAGCCGATCGCGTCGCCATTGCCGCGGAAACGGAACTGATCCCCCTGGGTGAATATCCCGCGGCGCAGGGTCACGTCCCCGTAGTTGACGGTCAGGCCCATCGCGATGGAAAGCTGGTCGCAAATCTTCCAGGCCGCCACGGGGTTCACCGTGGCATAAACCAACTGGGCCTCCGTCGCCAGGCTGCGGAAAGGCGTGTTGTCGGGGTATTGGATGCCGAAGCCAAAGGGAGCGTAAACCCCGAGGCCGAAGGTGATGGGGAAATTCTTGCTCGGCTGGTACGTGCAATAGAACTGGGGCGCGGGCTGAAGCGTGTCGGTGTTATCGACGGAAGGGCCGCCGCCGGCGGGGGAGAAATGATCTTTCAGGTAGATCATGTAAGTCCCCAGGGTGACATGGACGCCGTCGAGTTGGGTGATGCCCGCCGGATTATAATAGATGGCGGAGGGATTATCCGCCGTGGCCGCGAAAGCGTCTCCGCGGGCGGTCGCTTCGGCGTCCTGATCGACGATGCGAATGCCGAGCGCGAACACGGAGGCGAGGGGGGCGGCGGCGAGGAGAAGCGAACAGACGAGTGACCTCATGATGAGCAGAAATGGAGCAAGGATCGTGCTAAAGGCGCAAGCCCTTTCTCAAAATCAAGAAGAAAGCGGCAGGGAGATTCGCACCAATCCCGGCCGGTCTTTGTTGGAAGCGGGTATTTCGATTTTCCCGCGGTGGTTCTCGATGATCTTGCGGGTGACGGTCAAGCCCAGCCCCAGCCCGACGTTCCGGGTGGAGAAGAACGGCTCGTTCGCGCGCGCGGCCACTTCGGGAGGGAACCCGGAACCGGAGTCCTGCACCTCGATATTCAGCGAATTGGCGCCGTCTTCCTTGATGCGGACATCGACTTTCGGCTCCGCCGGGTTCGCCTGGAGCGCGTTCAGCATCACTTCCGAAAACGCGTGGCGCAACGCCTTGTAATCGCCGGCCACGAGCCATTTCTCGGCGCTCTTTTCGAAGTTGAGGCGCGCGAGCTTGCCGTGGTGGAAGGTGTTCGCCTCGTGGAAAGCCTCGACGATCACCTCGCCCAACTTGATCTTCTCGGCGAAATCGGTCTGGTCGCGCGCGAGGAACACCATCTGGTTCGCGAAGCGCGAGATGCGCTTGACCGAGCCGGACATCGCCTCCGCCAGCGAAACGCGGAAGTCCGGGTCGGCGAACTTCTCGGCGAGCAACTGCTCGTGCGTCGAGAGGGGGACGAGGGAGTTGCCGATCTCGTGCGCGAGGTGCTCGGCCATCGACTTCACAAGGCGCAGGTTGGAGCTTTCGATTTCAAGGCGCTGCGCCTTTTCCGTCTGCGTCGTGTCTTCCACGATCAGCAGCGCCGCGTCCGCGAGCGCCGACCCCTGGGTCCTGAACGGCGCTATCGCCACGCGATACGACGCGTGCGGCGTCTCGTCCATCTCATACCGGAAGGGCTCGGCGGCCACCCCCGTCTTCAGGACGGTGAAGACCTTGCTGCCAAGATCCTGCGAGAGATCGGTGAACTCCATACTCTTTTTGGACGGATCGCGAACGAATAAATCCCGCGCGGCGGAGTTCGCGTGGAGGATCGAGAGATTGTTCCCTATCACCACGCAACCGGAACCGATCTGGCCGAGGATGCTGGCGATCATCGCGTGGCTGGTCCGCAACTGGTCGTGCAACCGGCTGTTGGTTATCGCCGGGCCGACCTCCTCGAGCATGTGAAAGATGAGGGCCAGTTCCTCGTTCGCATACGGCTCGCCCGTCAGGCGCCCGTCGAAGACCGCGACCCCGATGAGCGATTCGCGGTCCAGGACCGGGATGGCCACTTCGACTCCCAGCAGCCGGAACTCCCGCGCGGCGTCGCGGTCGTTGCGCGTCTCGTCGCTGTTGGCGCGCAGGATGCGCCCCTGCCGGTTCAACTGGCTTCCGATGCCGCTCCGCAGGGAAAGGGCGAAGTGGTCCAGGAAGGATTGATCGATGCCGATGGCGCACGCGGACCGCAGCCAGCGGTCGTCCTTGGCGTGGCCGCCCTCCGCGAGCGGCCCCGGGCTTTTTCGCAGGAAGACGACGGCCCGGTTGACGCCGAGAATCTCGCGCAGCAGAAAGAGGAAGCGCTTGAGGAGAGCGTCGGCGTCAAGGCCCTTGGAGAGAACCGCGGAAAATCTGCGCAAGGATTCAAGCGCGCGGACCTGCTCGCTGTTTCTCCGCTCGGGCCGCGCTTCCATGGACGAAGCGGGCGGCGGGACGACGGTCTCCGCCTCGGCGCCGGCCTTTGAAAAAAGCCGGTCGAGCAGAGTGTTGAACGTCCGCGCGCGAAACGGCTTTGTCAGGACGTGCGATACTCCCATGAGATACGCGTCCTCCTCCCACTCCCATTCCTTCGCGTCGGCATAGACGATCATCGGGCACTGCGGCGCGAGGCTCTTCAATTCGCCGATGTTCCGGACGGCGCGCACGTCGCTCGCCTCGACCTCCAGGATGAGCGCGTCGATGGCGCCGCGCGTCAGCAGCGACTCCGCTTCCGCGACGCCGGTCTTGAAGATGATCTGGTAAACCGAGGGATCGAGAACCGACTTTACGGACGAATACAACGCGGGCTGCCTCGCTATAACCAGGAGGGAAATCATTGAGCGACTTCCACGGCGGCTGACGGTGGGGTGACGGCCTGTCGGGTTGGCAAATCCACGTTAACAGTGGTGCCTTTTTTCACTTTGCTTGCAAGATTTAAATTGCCGCCGTGCAGATGAACGATCTTGCGGCAGATCGAGAGGCCAAGCCCGAAGCCGCGGTTCTCATCCCCGCGGTCCTTGGTGGTGTAGTACGGAGTGAATATGCGGTTGAGGTTTTCCTCCGGTATGCCGTCCCCGCGGTCGATGATGGTGATGCGCACCCAGTCCCGCTTGGCCGGCGTCTTCGCGAGCCGCCCCGCCTCCACGCGCAATTCCGCGCCTTCCGGCGAGGCGTCCATGGCGTTGGAAAGCAGGTTTATCAGGAGGCGCTTGATGAGCACCTCGTCCATCTCCACGGAAATATCCGTCGCCGTCTTTACCGCGATCTCGATCTTCTTGCGCCGAAGCTGTTCCCGCACCATGTCGATCGATTGCCGCACCACTACGTCGAGCCGCCCGAGCTGTATGTTGGGCCGGAGATTCTTGGAGAAGAACAGCGCGTCTTTTATATATGCGCGCATCGTTTCGATGTTGCGCATGGCGAGCGGCAGCAACTCGTCTTTCAACGCCTCGAGCGGTATGCCTTCGCCGGCGAGTTGCAACAGCGTCCACAGCGGGGTCAGCAGGTTGTTGAGATCGTGCGCCATCCCCCTGGACATGCGGCCCAGCAACTCCAGTTCCTGCGCGACCATGACCTGGTCCCGCAGCCGCGCCTGGTTGATCATAAGGCTGAGGTTTTTCGCCAGCATGACGAGCAGTTCGATGTCCGTGGCGGTATAAGGATCGCCCGTCGTCTTAGGGCCGAGCAGCAGCAATCCGAACGGCTCTTCCTGGAAGAAAAACGGGAAGCAGAATTCCGCGTTGAACTGCCCCAGTTGCGCGCGCGCCTCCTTCTCCGCCTTCCCCTCCTTCGAGACGGAGTACGCGGGGTTCAGGGCTATGTATTCCTTGCCAGCCTCCATCGAGCGGAAGATCGCCGCGCTCCCCTGCAATTCCGGGTATTGTTGGTCGCCCAGGTCGGGATGCGAACGGAAGAGGGAGAAGACCTGGTTGGTCTCGTCCAGGAGGATGATCTGGTAGGAACGCGCGCAAACGACCTTGGCAAGCAGATTGTGCAAATCCGCCAGCAAGGTTTCGGCGCTGCCGTAAAGCGGCATCGCGGCGGTGAAGCTCCGGATCTGGTCGTAGTATTCGAAGCGGTCTCCCAGGATTCTCTGCTCGATGGTCTCGCTGCCGCGGCCAAAGAGGCGCGGAAAATAAACCGAAGCCATCGTGCCGCTGACCACCAGCACCCCGAGCGCGCTGAAAAAGGAGCCGCGGGTGAACACGCCCGGGAAAAAAACCGTGATGGTAAGCATGAGCCCGAGGGCGATGACGAAAAGAAAAGCGAGCCGGACGACGTGCGCCACGACCCGGCTCAGCGTTACTTGAACATCCAGGAGCTGATGTTGCAGAACGCTATAGGCGATGATTATTCCATAGGACACTGCCGCCAGGCCGCCGTAAGGATAAACGGGGATTTTTGTGAACGGATAGTAATCGACGCCGACTATGGGGAGTATGTCATTCGTGCCGAGGACCGCCAGCAGGGCTTGTGAAAAGATCAGCGGGTCCAGGCGGGTCCGGTGCATCCGCGGCAGGAGCCTCCGCTTTCTTATGAGGATGCAAATCGCGACGAACATCAGCGCGAAGGAAAGCTGGGCCACGAATATTCCCGGCCCGGGAATGGCGTACCAGCCGGAAGCCGGTATCAGGCGGACGCCCGATATGAAAAAGTTGGTGAAGTCGGTCGCCGCGAGAATCCCGAGCGCGCCGTATATATACCAGATGTAGCGCTTGATCGGCACCTGCGCGATGGACAGCGAGATATGGAACAGCAGCGCCGGAATAAATATGACGCCGAACCAAAGGATGCGCGCCCACAGGAGGGCGGCCCGCGGATCGTGCACCCTGAACAAATAAAACTGGCCCAGGTTCCAGATCGCGATGGCGAAGCCGAGGAAGAAGTAGATGCGGTTGACGGTTATCCGCGCGCCGCGGGTGATGACGAAGATCGGCAACAGGATGTTGCAGATGCATCCCATCAGCGGAATAAACGCCGCGAACTCCGATCTCATCCCGAATAGTTGCGAAGAACCAGGCAGGAATTTTTCCCGCCGAACCCGCTATTGAGATTTAGCGCGATCTTCAACGGGTAAGGGCGCGATTTCCCGGCTACATAGTCGAGATCGCATTCCTCGCCGGGCTCCTGGTGATTGAGCGTCATCGGAATCTCTTTATAATAAAGCGCGAGAGCGCAGACGACGGTTTCCAGCGCGCCGGCGCCCGCCATCAGGTGCCCGGTGACGGGTTTGGTGGAGCTGATGGCCACGCGTTTGGCGTGTTCCCCAAAAAAGGCTTTCACCGCGCGCGTCTCGACCAGGTCATTTGCGTCGGTCGCCGTGCCGTGCGCGTTGATGTAATCGACCTCCGTGCGCTGGATGCGCGCCGCGCGGATCGCCTTTTCCATGGCGCGAATGTACCCCTTCCCCTGCGGATGCGGCGCGAGCGGGTGGTACGCCTCGCAACTGCGGCCATGCGCGAGCACCTCGGCATAAATCCGGGCGCCGCGGCCCAGCGCGTGCGTCAATTCCTCCAGCACGACGAACCCCGCGCCTTCCCCGAGCAGGAATCCGTCGCGCGTTTTGTCGAAGGGGCGCATCGCGCGCGCGGGTTCGCTGTTGTGCCGGGTCATCACCTTGCTCACGCAGAAGCCTCCCCACGCGGATTCGATCAACGACGCCTCCGCGCCGCCCGCGATCATCACGTCCACGTCCTCGTTGCGGATCATGGTCAGCGCGTAGCCCATCGCGTCGTTGCCGGAAGCGCTGCTGGAGGAACAGGTGATCGCGTGCCCCGTGACCCCGAGTTCGTTGGCTATCTCGCCGCTGCCCGCGCCCGCCGCGCCGCTGATTATCCCCGAGATGGTGACGCCGCGGTAACCCTTGCGCAGAAACGCCTCCTTCGTCTCATACGCGGCTTCGTTGTTGCTCATGGAGGTCGCCTCGACCACTCCGCACCGGTCGGGATCGATCTTGGAGAAATCAATCTTCGCGTCCTCCGCGGCGAGCCGGGCCGCCGCCACGCTGTATTGCAACGAGAGGCTCAGCCGCCGCGCCGTCTTCGGGTCCATGTAACGCGCTGCGTCGAAGTCCTTGATCTCGGCGGCGACCTTGGAAGGCGTCTGGGAAACGTCGAAGCGCGTCACGGGACACGCCGCGCTTTTCCCCTCGCGGATGCTCGTCCAGAAAGTATCCAGGTTCTTCCCGCTGGCGGCCATGACGCCCATGCCGGTCACTACCACGCGCCGGTGGCGGTTCATCGAATCTGGAGCGTCGTTATACACGGAATCCCTTTTTGAACAGCAGCAGCCGCGCCGTTTCGCCCTTATTTGTCATACTTGACCAATTCCACCGTCTCCGTCACCAGGAGGGTATGCACGTAGTGCGTCGTATGGCCGCAAAAGGAAATCTCATCCTCCATGACGGCCTTCAACTCCGGCGTCCCCTGGCATTTGAAAAGCGCTTCCTCGGATTCCCACCACGTTTCGACAATCCCGTCGATCGGGGCGTCCGCGTTCTCATATTCCGCGCGCGGCACCGGGACGACGTGGTGCTGTGAATATTTGACGATGCCCGGCAGCTTGGCGACCAGCGGGCCGTGGACATTTTTCCAGTAAGCGTGGAATTCTTCAGCCGACATTTCCGGCTTCTTTCGCAGGACGACGAGACATTTGATCATAAATGGAATTTCATCCGGGAGGCCAGGCGAGCGGGCGCTTGCCCAGCAGGTGAATGTGCAGGTGGGGGACGGATTCTCCGGCGTCCGGCCCGTTGTTGATGACGAGGCGGTATCCGCTGTGGAGAACGCCCGTCAGCTCCGCGACTTTCCGCGACGCCAGCAGCAGCCGGCCCAGCAGCCCGGCGTCGGCGTCCCCCGCGTCGGCGATGCGCGGTATGGGCCGCTTCGGCACGATGAGAACGTGAACGGGCGCCTGCTGGTTCACGTCGTGGAAGGCGATGAGGTCGTCCTCCTCGTAAACGATCGCCGCCGGGATTTCGCGGTTGGAGATTTTTTCGAAAAGCGTCATGAGACGGAGAGAATAAAGCTGCGCGACGGGTTGACGGCGCTGATGTGCTCGCGGACGAAGGCGACAATCTCCTCCCGCAGCGAATCGCACCCGCGGCTCCAGATTTTCCGGGAGCGCAGCCGCTTCACGCAATGTTCCAAACCCCACAATTCCACATGGGTTGTCCGGGGCGTCACCAGTTCCTGGAGCCGCCGCCCCAGGATTTCAAAGAACGCCAGTTCATAGCCGTCCGCCGCCTCGTTCGCCACTTCGCTCAGCGAGAGTTTCGCGGGCGGCGCGTCGGGAACGAAATGCAGGGCGACCTCCGCGTAGCCGATGACCTGGAGGATGTTGCGCACCGCCGCCGACAGGCGCTCGACGCCGACGGTCGTGGCCTCGAACCCCGCGAGCAGATACGTCGTGACGCTTTCGGCCACGTGCTCCGCCAGCCACCATTCCTGGTAGCCCGCCCTCGACGCCGCGCGGCGCAGGGAACGCACCAGCCAATCCGTCTGGAACGCGACGAGACGCCCCTCGTCGAATTGCACCAGCGGAAAGTCGTCTTTGAGAGCGATCATCGGTTTCCGGCCGGTTCGAAAAGCTCGGACTGCCGCACATCCCGCCTCGGCTTCCGCTCGAGGGACTGTATCTCTTCTATAAAGGCGCCCACGTCCTGGAACTGCCGGTAGACCGAGGCGTAACGGACATAAGCCACTTCGTCGATCTGGTGCAGTTTCTCCATCACCTTCGTTCCTATCGTGAGCGACTTGACCTCGCGGGGATGATTCGTCTCCAAATCGTGGATGATCTCCTCGACGGCCTTCTCCATTTTCTCGATGGCCACGGGCCGTTTCTCGCACGCCTTGCTGATTCCCAGGAAAAGCTTGTGCCGGTCAAACGGTTCGCCCCTGCCGTCGCGCTTAATGACCCGGATATCCGCCCGGTCAACCTGTTCATAAGTCGTAAACCGGTGTTCGCATACAAGACACTCCCGCCTGCGCCGGATGGAGACGCCATCCTTCGATAATCGCGAATCGATCACCTTGTCTTCGACCGCACCGCACTTGGGACAGCGCATAGTGGAAAAAGCTTTATCGACGACCTTTTTACCACAAGATATGGTGGAGTCAACGCAAAACCGCGCGTTATTTTTCCTTAATCCAAATCGGCCTCCCGAGAGAGCGATTGCAAACCGGCTCCTTCACTTGACCAGTTCGCGCAAAGCGCGCCGGCCGCTACTTCTTTTTCTTGCGCGGTTCGAACTCGAAAATGACTTTTCCGTTTTCGAGTTTCAGGTAGGCGGAAAACGGCCTTCCTTTTTTTGAGATGAAACCCGGGAGGAGATCGGTCTTGCCGGTCGCGAGGAGTTTTTGGGCCTGCTCTTTGGAAATCTGCTTCTGGAGGATGAGTTTGCCCAGGCGCAGGGTGCAGGTCTTGGCGAGCGTATTTTCGCAAGTGTAGGCGTTTGGCAAGTCGTAAACCCGGCCTTTCTGGCAGACGGGGCACGGGCCGATCTGTTCGCGGCCTGTCAGGTCTATCGGCTCTTCGGACGAGGAGGCGTTTTGCTCGAACTCGAAGGCTGGCTTCATGTCTTCGCCCAGCTTCACCGTCGCGGAGAAGGGGAAGCCGCGTTTGCTGCGGAAACCTTCCAGCGGGCCGACTTTGCCGGTGGTCACCAGGGTCTTGATTTCCTCCAACTCGAACTGCCGCCCGGCGAGCGTCTTCCATATAAGATAGTCGCACGCCTTGCAGCGGTATGTCCGGTAATCCTCGGCGAGCGGGCCGCCGCCGCACTTGGGGCATTTGATTTCCAGGACGGCGTAGTTGCCGTCCACGGAGTCGCCCTGGAACCCCTTGACCTTGGCGACGATCTCCTCGGTGAGCGCCCGTATCTCGTTCATGAACACCGTCCGCTCGAGACCGCGGTGTTCCATCTGTTTGAGCTTGAATTCCCATTCGCCCGTCATCTCCGGGGAGCAGAGCGCTTTCGCGCCCAGGCCGCGCAACAATGTAATAAGGGAGAGGCCCTTAGCGGTGGCGAACAACTCCCGGCTTTCGCGGTCGATATAGCCGTCCGCTATCAAGCCTTCGATGATCGCCGCCCGCGTGGCGGGCGTCCCCAGGCCCTTGGCGCTCATCGCCTCGCGGAGCTCCTCGTCGTCGAGAAGTTTGCCCGCCCCCTCCATCGCGGAAAGGAGAGTCGCTTCGTTGAAGCGCGGCGGCGGCTTTGTCTCCAGTTGCTTTACTTCGACCTTGCTCGTATGGGCATGCTCCCCCGGAGCCACGGCGACCGTCGTTTTGTCTTCCGCGCCGGCGGCCTCCCGTCCGTAGACCGCCATCCAGCCGGGGTCGATGATGATCTTGCCCTCCGTCTTGAAAGCCTCTTTTTCGACGCGGGTGATGCGGGTCGTCACCTCGAACTGCGCAGCCGGGTAAAAGACCGCGATGAAGCGCCGCGCGACCATGTCGAAAACCCTCCGCTGGTCGTCATCCAGGTTCGAAGGCGCCTGGCCGGTGGGGATGATCGCGTTGTGATCGGTGACCTTCGAGTTGTCAAAGATGCGCCTGGAGAGCCGCACCCAGCCGTTCTGCAGCGCCTTCTCCGCGTGGACGCTCAGGGAAGGGTCCGCGAAGCCGCCCATGACGTGCCGCGCCTGGCCGAGATTGTCCTCGGGGAGATAACGGCTGTCGGTTCGCGGATAGGTGAGGACTTTGTGCTTCTCGTAAAGCTGCTGGGCGATCTGGAGCGTGCGGCGCGCGCTGAAGCCGTGCCGCATATTCACCTCGCGCTGGAGGCTCGTCAGGTCGTAGAGCAGGGGAGAGGCTTGGCTCGTGGGCTTTTTCTCCTCGGTCACCTCGCCGGGCCGGCCCTCGCACTTCGCCTTGATCTCGTCCGCCCGTTCGCGGCTCCACAGGCGCTCGGCCCGCGCGTCCTCTTCCCCGGCCTTCTTGAACTTCTCGTCGAACCAGCGTCCCCGGTACGAGCCCGCCTTCACGTCGAAATCGCCAAACACCTCGAAGTACGTCCGCGGCTTGAAAGCCCGGATTTTCTCCTCCCGCTCCGCGAGGATCGCGAGCGTCGGCGTCTGCACGCGCCCCACGGGCGTCAGTTGGAAACCGCCCGTCTTGGAATTGAACGCCGTCAGCGCCCGGGTGCTGTTTATGCCCACCAGCCAGTCGCTCTCGGAACGCGAGATGGCCGCGTCGGCCAGCGGGATCATCTCCGCGTCGGAACGGAGCCGGTCGAACGCCTCGCGGATCGCCTCCCGCGTCATCGACTGAAGCCAGAGGCGGCGCGCCGGCTTATCGACGCCGGTCAACTTCGTCAGGTAGCGGAAGATCAGTTCGCCCTCGCGCCCGGCGTCGCAGGCGTTGATGATCTCCGTCACATCCTTGCGCTTCATCAGCCTCTTCAGAAGGTTGAATCGCGTCTCCGTCTTCGCGATCGGCTTCAGCCCGAACTCCCGGGGGATGATCGGCAGGTTCGCGAAGCTCCATTTCCCGCGCTGCTTGTCCAACTCGCCCGGCAAACAAAGCTCCACGAGATGGCCGATGGCCGACGATATGACGTAGTCGTCGTTCTCGAAAAAATCCCCGGTCTTCTCGAACTTCCCAAGGGCCTTGGCAAGGTCGGACGCAACGCTCGGTTTCTCGGCGATGACGAGAGACTTGCCCATCAACTTAACCGGACGAAGAGGCGGCCGGGCAACTGCTTCACGTAGCGTTTCATTTCGAGGGTGAGCAAAGTAGAGGACACCTGGCGCATTGGCAACCCGCATTTCGCGACGAGGTCCTCCAGGGTGCTTTCCGCCTCGCCCAGCGAGTCGTAGATCGCTTTCTCCTCGCCCGCGAGCGCTTCGGACGCCTGCGCCCTTTCCATGATGTGGGGCGAATCGGGAAAAAGCGTCTCCATTTCCTCCAGGATATCCCGGACGCCGGTCACGAGCTTCGCGCCCTCCTGGATCAGCCGGTTCGTCCCCGCGCAGGTCGGGCGGTTGATCGGCCCCGGGACGGCGAAAACCGTGCGGCCCTGCTCGGCGGCCTGGTTCGCGGTGATCAACGCGCCGCTGTGTGCGCCCGCCTCCACCACCAGCAAGCCGGAGGCCCAGCCGCTCACGATCCGGTTGCGTTGGGGGAAGGATTGCTGATCCGGCTGCGTTTCCATCGGGAACTCCGTCACCACCGCGCCCGAGGCGGCTATCTTTTCGGCCAGCGCCCGGTTCTCCTCCGGGTAAAGGCGGTTCAGCCCCGAGCCGAGAACGGCAATCGTCCTCCCTTTGGCGGCGAGCGCCCCCTGGTGGGCCGCCGTGTCGATGCCCCGCGCCAGGCCGCTCACCACGGTGTAGCCCGCATAGGCGAGCTGGTAGGAGAACTTCTTCGCGCATTCGAGGCCGTACTGGCTGGTCTGCCGCGAGCCGACGATGCTGATCGCATGGCGGTCGCGATCCGTGACTTCGCCCCATGCATAGAGAACAATAGGCGGGTTATGTATCTCCCGGAGCAACCGCGGATAGACCGGCGACTCCGCCGTGAGAACCTTCGCCCCGAATGCGGCGATCCGCTTTAATTCGCCCTCCAGATCGACCGTTTTCTCCCAACTCGAGATCGCCTCCGCCAGGTCCCGCCCCGCGAAGTCCAGCAAGTCGCCGCTCCTCGCTTCCAGGATGCGCTGGGGCGTCTCGAAGACTCCGAGCAACTTGCGCAAGCGCACCGGCCCCATCCTCGGGATCATGTTAATCGCGATGCACGCTTCGGTATAAGTCACGGGGTTGACCTATAGCACGACCGTCAAACTTCACGCCGCCTAAAACACCTGGACTTCCCGCCCCAGGCGCCTGGCACAGCCGCCTCTACAACCAAGAGCGGGCAAAGTGCGTGACACACTCTCAGCCGTGGTTCCCCTCGCAATTCCCGCCGCGGTTGACCGCGTCGCGGATTTTCGCCATCAAACGCGCCTTCGTATCCGGCTTCGGCTGGTTGGGGCGCAAACTCAGGGCGAAAACGCTGTTCAACTTCCTGCACTCCCGTATGAATTCCTCGGCCCGCCGCCCAAACTGCTCGCGGGCTTCCTGGAAATGCGCGGTTTCCTCCTCGTCCAGCGCGCCGAGCACGTAAAGGCGGGATTTGTTCTCGAATTCTTCAAAACTCATCTTTGAGACCCTTCAGACTTTCGGAAATCTTTTTTAAGCCCAGTTCAAGCCGCGTCTTTATCGTGCCTAAAGGAATATTCGTATGGGCGGCGATTTCGCGCTGACTCATTCCTTGAAAATAAGCGAATTCTATCGCCTCTTTCTGGGCCCGCGGCAAGGTGTTGATGGATTCGTAGAGCAACTGGCGGACGTCGGAGAGGAGGATGTCCTCCCGCGTGGTGTTGTGAACCCAGGCCTCGGGCTGCTGTTCGGTCTCGTGCTGGAGCCGTTCCTCCACCCGCGCGTACGCCTGCCGTTTTCTGAGCCGGTCGATGCTTCGCCGCCGGGTCAGCGTCACCATCCAGCCGAGCGGCTTGCCCTTCGCGGCCGAGAAGTTGTGGGCCTGGTTCCAGACCTCCATGTAAATCTCCTGAAGCAGGTCGTCCGCCTCCGTCTCGTTGTGGATGATCCGCATGATGAGCGCCTTCAGGATGCCGCTGTAGCGGTCATACAGCGTCTCCAACGCCTCCGGCTTGCGTTCCTGGATGGCCTCCATCAGCGATTCGTCCGTGCATTCCGGCGTCACGTTCTCGGTCGTCATCGCGGGAAAGATGGTTCAGGATCACCGTTCACGCATCTAAAAAAGCTGATGCCGGGCCGATTTCTTTCCCCTCCTTTGGAGCGCAGCCGGCAGGCTCCCTGGCCAAAGATTGAAACGTCAGTCCTGTGCAGGTTCAGGATTGCAATCGGCTCAATTTTCTTATTCCTTCCAGACGCATGGCTTCTCTGAATAAATTCCCGCGGCTCCAGCCCGAGCCGATCAAAAAAAACTGCCGGGTCAGCGATCTTATCGACGGCTGCTTCAAGGCTTACAACGGCGGGCGCCTCGCGGAAGCGTGCCGGCTCTTTTCCCAAAAGATGCTGGCGGACGACGGCACGGTCGGCATGTCGATAACCGGCGCGCTGACTCCGGCGGGGCTGGGAAAGGCCGCGATCGTGCCGCTGATGAAAGCCGGTTTTGTCGACTGGATCGTCTCGACCGGCGCCAACCTGTACCATGACCTCCACTACGGTCTCGGGATGGCGCTCCACGCCGGCTCGGCTTTTCTTGACGACATCGCCCTGCGCAATGAAGGAATCATCCGCATTTACGACGTGCTCTTCGGATACGACGTGCTGCTGGACACCGACGCCTTCGTGCGCCAGGTCATCCAGGAACCCGAGTTTCAGAAAACGATGGGTTCCGACGAATTCCACTACCGGCTGGGCCGCTTCGTCTTCGAGCGCGAGAAAAAGCTCGGGCTGTCCGAGACCAGCGTATTGAGCGCCGCCTACCAGTATGGCGTGCCGGTTTTCACCAGTTCCCCCGGCGACAGTTCCATCGGCATGAACGTCGCGGCGATGGCCTTGCGCGAGTCCAGCCTCCAGTTCGACGTGAATCGCGATGTGAACCAGTCCGCCGCCATCGTCTACGGCGCGAAGTCCGCGGGGGGCAAGTCGAGCGTCTTCATCCTGGGCGGCGGGTCGCCGAAGAATTTCATCCTGCAAACCGAGCCGCAGATCCAGGAGGTCATGGGCATCCACGAGCGCGGCCACGATTACTTCCTCCAATGCACCGACGCCCGGCCCGACACGGGCGGCCTCAGCGGCGCCACGCCCGGCGAAGCGGTCAGTTGGGGCAAGATCGATCCCGGCAACCTGCCCGATTGCGTGGTCTGCTACGCGGACGCCACCCTTGCGCTGCCGCTCATCACCGCCTACGCCTTGAGCAAGGCCGCGCCCCGCAAGCGCAAGCGCCTTTACGATTTCCGCGACCAGACGCTCGACCGCCTGCGGAAGCAATACATGAAGTCCGGCACGGTTGAAAAAATCGCCCACCGCACCGACCTTTCCAGGAAAAAGCGTTCCTGATGCGCACCCCGCGCCCCAACGATCCCAGTCTTCGCAGACGGTACTCGCCGTCCGCCGCCATCGAAAAGACCGTCCGCTCCATCCTTGCCGAAGTCCGTTCCGGCGGTGACGAAGCGCTCGTCCGGCTCACAAAAAAATTCGGCGGCCCGAAACTGAAACCGGGGGAATTGCGCGTCACCCCCGGGGAACTGGCGCTTGCCGGGAAAGCCGCCGGAGCGCAAACGCGGCGCGCCGTGAAGGAAGCGCGCGCCAATGTCCTGGCCTTCGCGAAACGGGGTTTGCGAAAGGATTGGCGCGGCAGAAATCGCCACGGCGTCGAGGTCGGCGAACGCTTCGACCCGTTTCTCCGCGTCGGCATTTACGTCCCGGGCGGCACGGCGCCGCTCGTCTCCACGGCGATCATGACGGTTGCCCTCGCCGTGGCGGCGGGCGTCCCCGAGATCGTCGTCGCCACGCCCGCGAATGCCTCCGGCGCCATTAATCCCGATCTTCTTTACGCCCTCGCCCAAGCCGGAGCGACCGAGATAATCAAGGCCGGCGGCGCGCAGGCCATCGCCGCGCTCGCCTACGGAACCGCCGCTGTCAAACCCGTCCTGAAGATATTCGGCCCCGGCAACGCCTATGTAGTCGAAGCAAAACGGCAGGTGTTCGGCGCCGTCGCGGTCGATCTTCTCCCGGGCCCCAGCGAGATTCTCGTCATCGCGGATGAAACGGGAAATCCCGATTGGATCGCCGCCGACCTGCTCGCCCAGGCCGAACACGGGAAGGGGAGTTCCGTCGGCTTGCTCACGACATCCCCGGAATTGCTTTCAGCCGTCAAGGAGAAGCTGGCCGCCCAGCGCCGGGGGTTGAACCGGGTCGAACACCTGGCGGAGGGGCTGGAAAACGCCTTCGTCATCCTCGTCAAGGAGATGGATGAAGCCGTCGAAATCGCGAACGAGTTCGCTCCCGAGCACCTCGCCATCGTGGCCCGCGACGAGGAAGCGCTGGCGCGGCGCATCCGCACGGCGGGCGCCATCTTTCTCGGAGGCATGTCTCCCGTCGTGGGCGGAGACTTCATCGCGGGACCGAGCCACGAGCTTCCGACCGGCGGCGCGGGCAAGTCGTTTTCGGGACTCACCGTGGACCAATTCCAACGGCGGACCAGCATCGTGCGGTTCGACAGGAAATCCCTTGCGGCCTCGCTCCCGGCAATCGAGGCTTTCAGCGAGATCGAGGGCCTGGACGCGCACGGGCGTTCCGCCGCGATACGACTGCAATGACATCGCTACAGGATCAGATCACCGGCTTGGGAAAACGCGCCCGCGCGGCTTCCCGGCTCCTTGCGCAGGCGGGCGCGGACGCCAAGAACAACGCATTGCGCAAAATGGCGGATCAGCTTTCCGCCGATGAAAAAGAGATACTGGACGCAAACCGCAAGGATGTCGAAAAGGCGTCCGCGGACGGTCTCTCCAAGGCGGCGATCGACCGCCTGACCCTCGATCCGAAGCGCCTTAAAAAGATGGCGGATGAAATCCGCGCCGTCGCCGGCCTGGCGGACCCGGTCGGCAAAGTCCTCGCCGAATGGACGCGCCCCAACGGCCTTCGCATCACGAAAGTGCGCGTTCCCATCGGGGTGGTGGGCATCATCTACGAGTCGCGCCCGAACGTCACCAGCGACGCCGCCGTCCTGTGCGCCAAGACGGGGAACGCCACGATCCTGCGGGGCGGCTCCGAGTCGATTCATTCCAATCTCGCGATCGCCGCCGCCCTGCAGCGGGGCGCGGTTGCCGGCGGCCTGCCCGCGGACGGCATCCTCCTCGTTCCGACGACCGACCGGGAAGCCGTCAAACTCATGGCGGGGATGGACAAGTATATCGACCTCATCATCCCCCGGGGCGGCCATGCCTTGATTGAGACCGTCGTCCAGCACGCGCGGATGCCCGTCATCAAGCACTTCCACGGCGTCTGCATCGCCTATGTGGACAAGGACGCCGACCTCGCCATGGCACAAAGCATCGTTTTGAATGGCAAGACGCAGCGCCCGGGCGTTTGCAACGCGCTGGAGACCGTCCTCGTCCACCGCGACGCCGCGCCCGCGTTCTTCGAAAAAACCGCGCCCGCGCTCTTTGAAAAAGGGGTCGAGTTGCGCGGCGACCCGGAGGTCATCCGCCTGGCCGGGAACAAGGTCAAGCCCGCGACCGAAGCCGACTGGACCACGGAATATCTCGACCTCATCCTCGCTGCCCGCGTGGTGGAGAGCTTCGAGGACGCCGTGGAGCACATCGAAACCCACGGCTCGCATCACAGCGATTGCATCATCACGGGCAACGCGGAAACCGCGGAACGGTTCTTCGCCGAAGTGGATTCCGCGACGGTTTATTGGAACGCCTCGACCCGGTTCACCGACGGCGCGGAATTCGGTTTCGGCGCGGAGATCGGCATCAGCACCGACAAGCTGCACGCCCGCGGCCCGATGGCCCTCGAGGAACTGACCAGCTACAAATATCTCATTCGCGGCAGCGGCCAAATCCGCGAATAATTATTTTTGATTTGTAATTTCGCCGCGCTTCGCCGCCAATAAGGGAAGTCTCTTGCTTATGAACTCCCGCTCCCTCGTCCTTCTTCTCGCCGCATCCCTGGCCGCCTGCTCGCCCAAGCAGTCAACCGAAACCGCCGCGCCGCCTCCCGGCGCGCCGTCCAAGGCCGCATCGCCTGCGAGCGCGGGCGACACATTTGGCTTTATGAGCCAGACGCCGGGCGACGTGGAAATGTACATGGCCGCTTTCAACTCCCGCGATGTCTGGCGGCGGTTCGTTCATAGCAAAGCGTACGCCGCCTTGCGCGAGAGCCATCTGTTCCGCCACCATTTCGAGAGCCTGGCCCGCCCGCCCGGCGCGCGCAAGGCCCTGAACTTTCTCTCTCCCAACGCCGAGGCCGCAGTCACGGACCCCAACCTCCTGAAATGGCGCCACATCGCCGCCGACGCGCTCGGGACGGAGGTCTTCATGAGTTGCGCTCCCGGCGGGACGCAGGCTTTCGCGGCGTTGCAGCAATTTCAAACGGAAATTCGCATCCAGCAGATGAAGGGCGCGGGCGGCCCGCCAAACCAATGGATGCAAACCGCCGTTCCATCCCTCGCGCCATTCATCGAGACGCTTCAGATTCCGCCCATTGTCCTGGGCTTCAAGATGTCCGCCCAGAAGCAAGCCCTCCAGGAGCAGATCGACTACGTCAAGGCGAAGCTGCCTCCCACGGTCGCCGTCGCGACTTTCAACATCGGCGACAAGCCGTTCACCTCGTGGACATTCGTCGCGGGCAGTCTCATCCCCGCGGACAAGCAGCAGAAAATCCATGACTTCCTCGACAAGAACATACCGGACAAAGTGGTCGCCGACCGCTACTTCCAGTCCCTCCTCGCGCGCAAGGCCGAGGTCGCTTTCGGTTATGTGGGAGACTACTTCCTCGTCTCGCTGGGCGCCGATCACGCCCACTTGAAGCTCGCCGCCACCCCGGCCGACTCGCTGCTCCAACGCCCGGAACTCTCCGTCCTCGGCCCGTACGCCGGCAAGAACATCTGGATGACTTCCTGGGCGGCGCAGAAGTCGCTGGAAACCCTTGTTGCGCAGAGGGGATCCGCTCTCCTTCCCGTCTTCGAGGGAATCAAGGCCGGCGCGCATCTCTCGCCGCAGGATAACGAGCAGATCGAGACCGATCTGCGGCGGATCGACACAAAGGCCCGGAATCTCTTTCGCCCGGCCGTCATCCAGGCGGCGGTCAGCGTGAGCTTCTGGCACGATGGCCTGCGCGCCGAGCAATACGGAGGCATCCTCCCCGCCGGCCTCGCCACCGGCAAGGACTTGACCCTCGGCTCCACGGACCTGCCCGCGAACTTCATCTGGGGCGACGGCCAGGAAGACCCGGCTTTCGTGGCCGCGTTTCTCGACTGGGTCGAGGATATCACCAACACCGGCTTCAGCTTCTACCACCGCGCGCTTCTTCCGAAACTCAACGCCGTACAGCAGCAGCAATCCGCCATGGCGGAGGCGATGGCGCTCCCCAGGCTGATCGACCTCTACCACATCACCCGCGACCAGCTCTTGAAGAGCTTCGGCACGGAGACCGCGGGCGGCATCGATCTCAACGGCGCCGTTCCCCCTCTGCCGAACATACCGCCCGCCATCCAGCAACAAGGGAAGATTCCGAGACTGGCCAAAGTCCGGGAAGTGAAGGATCCGAAACTCCTCGCCCAAAGCTGGCAGAGCTATCTCGCGCTCGCGCGGGGAATCGCCGCAATGCTTCCGCCCACCATGCAAGCGCCCGGCGGCATACCCGATCCCCAGCACAAGGATTTGGGCGGCGCCGACATGTTTTGGTATCCGCTGCCGATCAACGCGGGCGACCTGCTGCCGAACGTCGCGGTCACCGCCGGCGCGAAGAACTGGATATTCAGCACTTCGCCCGACTACGCCGCGGCGATGAACGCCGCCCTCGTCAAAGGCGCTCCCAAAGACGCTAATACCGCCCTGAAGCTTGATATCCACATGACGGCTTTCTATGACTTCGCCGAGACTTGGATAAAGCTGCTGGCCGGGCACCCCGAGTTGATCAAAAAGCCCGATGCCGCGGCGAACTTCAACAGGTACGAGGGGCATATCCTGACTCTCTTGAAAGCTTTCCGTGTTCTTCAGGGAATGGAAGTCCGCTATTTCGAGGAAAACGGCGGCCTGCGCGTCTCCACCGTCGTTCACGTCCGCGACATCCAGTAAAACCGTATGGCGGAGCACGATGTGCTCATAGTTGGCGCGGGTCCCACCGGGCTCGTCCTGGCCATTTGCCTGACCCGGCTTGGCGCTCGGGTTCGCATCATCGACAAGACCCAAGGGCCCGGAACAACCTCGCGAGCCATGGTGCTCCACGCCCGGAACCTGGAATTCTATCGGCAGTTCGGTTTCGCGGATGCGGCCATCGAAGGCGGGATTCGCTTCAAAGGGGTGAACCTCTGGGCCGGCGGCAAACACGCCGGGCGCATCGCGTTTGAAGATGTCGGCCCCGGCCTCAGCCGCTATCCTTTCCCGCTGGTCTACCCCCAGGACCAGCATGAGCAAATGCTCGTCGGGCAACTCGCCCGGCTGGGAGTGGGCGTGGAACGCGAGACCGAACTTCTCTCCTTCCAAACCGTGGACGGCGGCGTCCGGGCCCGGTTGAAAGGCGGCGGCGTCCACCAGGCGCGCTTCCTCGCGGGATGCGACGGCGCCCGTTCCACGGTTCGGGAAGAACTCGGCGTCGGCTTCCCGGGCGGAACCTACGCGGACTTATTCTACGTGGCGGACGTTATCGGGAGCGGCCCGCCCTCAAACGGCGACACGCACGTCGCGCTGGACGAGGCCGACATCCTCGCCGTCTTTCCGATGAAGGGGCCCGGACGCATGCGGCTGGTCGGCTCGTTGCGGGAGCCGCCCGCCGAAGAACTGCGCTGGGAGGACGTGAGCAAACGCATCATCGAACACCTCCGGCTCAAGATCGACGAGGTGCGCTGGTTCTCCACATACCGCGTGCATCACCGCGTCGCCTCCGCGTTCCGGCGCGGCCCGGTCTTCCTGCTGGGCGACGCCGCGCATATCCACAGCCCCGTGGGCGGGCAGGGGATGAACACCGGCATCGGCGACGCCGTGAATCTCGGCTGGAAACTGGCCGCCGTATTGCAAAACCGCATCGACCCCGAAGCGCTGGACACGTTTGAAACCGAGCGGATCGCCTTCGCCCGCCAGCTTGTCAGCACCACCGACAAAGCCTTCGAGTTCATCAACAACCGCGGACCGATCGCCGAGGGCGTCCGTCTTCACGTCGTGCCGTTTCTTCTTCCCAAGCTCTTCAGCCTCCGCGCGGGCCGCCGTCTTCTCTTCAAAACCGTGTCTCAGCTTGCCGTCAAATATCCCGACAGCCCGTTGAGCGCCGGCCCCGAAGGAGGCGACCGCCTCCCGTGGATTTCGTTCGGCGACGACGGGGACAACTACGCCCCGCTTTCGAGTTTCGACTGGCAGGTTCACTGTTACGGCGAGGCTCCGCCCGAAGTCCGCGAACTTTGCGGGGCGAGGGGGATGCCCCTTCATGTTTTTCCATCGCACCCTGGAATCGAGGAAGACGCGGTCTATCTTGTACGTCCGGACGGACACATCGGCCTTGACGGCGCGTCCGCGCTTGGGAACTACCTCGACGAACACAAGATATTGCCGCGATGAAACTTGACGAAGTTCAGGAAAAGGCCAGGGATCAATTCTCGAAACAAAGCCATCGCTACGGCCGGGGCCACATCCTGGAAAACGTGGACGACATCCGCGCCGCGCTGGAGGCCCTCCCGCTGCCGCCGCGCGCGCGCGCGCTCGATATCGCCTGCGGCGCGGGGCACACCGGGCTTTACCTCGCAGGCCTCGGCCATGACGTGACGCTCGCAGACATCGCCGCGCCCATGCTCGCCCGCGCGCGGGAAGCCGCTGAAAAGAAAGGGCTTTCCGTGCGGACGAACCAGCACGCCGCGGAGGAGCTTCCCTACCCGGATGGCGCATTCGACCTCGTCGCCTGCCGCGTGGCCGCGCACCACTTCAGTTCGCCGGAATCCTTTTTCCGCGAGAGCGCACGGGTGTTGCGGCCCGGCGGCTGGTTCCTGCTCATCGACGGCTCGGCGCCCGATGGCAACCCGGAAGCCGAAGAGTGGCTCCACGCCGTCGAGATCGCCCACGACCCGAGCCACCGCCGGTTGCTGACCCCCGGCGCCGCGAGACGCCTCTGCGAACAAAGCGGCCTCGCCGTGCGCCGCCTCACCCTCTCGCCATTCAAGATGCCGGACCTCGAGTGGTATTTCGAAACCTCCGACACCACCCCCGAGAATCGCCGCCGATTATACGAATTGGTGAAGACGGCCTCGCCCGCCATCCGTTCCCTCTTTCAACTCGGGGAAGAGGATGGAAAAATCGTCTGGTTCTGGCGGCGCATGGCCCTCGTCGCGGAGAAGTCGGAGAAAAAACCCCATGTCTGATCGAGCCTGCCCCTCCTGCGGCCGCGAGAACAACGCCCCCGCCTCCACCGTCGAGGGCGGTTGGAAGCTGATGCGCTGCCCGCATTGCCAGTTCACCTACCTCGCGAACCCGGTCGATTACGAAGCGCTCGACAAGGAATACGCCTGGGAAGTCTCCTCCGTGAAAGAAAACGAACGGCGCAAGGAACGCGCCCCGTTTACCCACGCCGTCAGCAGCGGCATGAAGTGGTTCCGCCAGCGCGTGCTGAAGAGGAACAAGCTCGGAACCCTCATGCGCCTCTATTTCCAGCCCGGCAACGTTCTCGACATCGGCTGCGCGGGCGGAGGAATCCTGAAAGCGCTGCCGCCGGGCGCCACGCCTTACGGCATCGAAATCTCCGAGGCGCTCTTCAAGAAGGCCGAGAAAATCTGCGCCAAACGGGGCGGCAAGGCCCTGCACGCGGACGGCCTCTCCGGCCTGCGCCAGTTTGGAGACGGGATGTTCTCGGGCATCATCATGTCCGCCTACCTCGAGCACGAAGTCCAGCCGCTCCCCGTCCTGCGCGAATGCCGCCGGACTTTGAAGGAGGGCGGGCGCCTCATCATCAAAGTCCCGAACTATTCATCCATCACCCGCGTCATCCGAGGCAAGAACTGGTGCGGCATGCGCTTCCCGGAACACGTGAACTATTTTACTCCCGCCTCCCTGCGCGCCATGATCCTCGGCGCCGGCCTGCGCGTGGAACGCTTCCGGTTGCAGGATCGCTCGCCCATCAGCGACACGCTCTGGCTGGTCGCCGGGAAAGCGCGATGAAGATCGCCGTCTTCAGCGATGTCCACAGCAACCTGCCCGCCCTGGAAGCCGTGTTGCGCGACATCCGGAAAGCGGGGGTGGCGCGCATCCTCTGCCTCGGCGACACGGTCGGCTACAACGCCGAGCCGTCCGCCTGCCTCGCGCGGGTGCGCGCCGCGTGCGAATTCGTCGTGCAGGGGAACCACGACCTCGCGTGCGCGGACGACGGCTCCATCGGCGATTTCAATGAAATGGCGAGGGCCGGAATCCTGTATTCGAGAAAACGCCTCTCGGCCGAGGAAAAAAACTATCTGCGCGGACTGCCGCTGGTGAAAGAGAGCGGCGGGTTCGGATTCGTCCACGCCTCGCTCGACGAGCCGGGGGAGTTTCGTTACGTGCTTTCCGTGGTGGACGCGCTCCTGCATTTCAGCGAGCAGGGGATGAACGTGGCCTTCGGCGGGCACACGCACAAACCGATCGTATGGGTCATGGGAAGAAAGCGCGGCCTGGAAATCATGGAGGCGAAGGCGAGAGTGAGCCTCGCCGAACCGGGGAGATATTTCGTCAACGTCGGTTCCGTGGGCCAGAACCGGGAAGGCGAACCCGCGGCCTGCTACGTGCTCTTCGACCCGGAAAAGCGGGAAATCGAATACCGCCGCATCGCCTACGACGTGGAAGCGGCGCAGGAACGGATAATGGCGGCGGGGCTCCCGAAAATACTGGCGATGCGCCTGGAAAGGGGGAGGTGAGAATCGTAAAAAATCCCGCCACCTTGGACCCGCCTCTACGACAACGCCGCTCAGGGATCACTTATTGGGAAGTAAATTCCGGGGACGTTCCCGAGCCTTCCCATAGCGCGATGGCTTCCCCGACAAGGAACAACGAGCCGGTCACCAAGATTCGGCGGACGCGGCGTTTGGCGATCTCCAGCGCGTCGGACAGATTCCCGGCGGGCGTGCAGGAGACGGTGGGATTCACGGCGCCGATGGCTTCCGCCAGTTCTTCGACGGTCGCGGAACGTGCGCTGCGAACGGGCGTGACGATGAAGGCGTCGGCGATGGGCGTCAACTCGGCGCAAATCGCGGGAATATCCTTGTCCTTGAGCGCGCCGAGGATGACCGTCGCCTTGGCGTCGCCGTAGATCTCCCTCCACGTCAGCGCGAGCCGTTCGGCGGCGGCTTTGTTGTGGGCGCCGTCCAGGATGCAGCGGCGGTCGAGTATCTGGAAGCGTCCCGGCCAGACGGCTTCCGAGATTCCTTTTTCAATCGCGCGCGCGGAGACTTCGATGCCGCCGGCTTCGAGGGCTGCAAGGGCGAGGGCGGCGTTCCATTTCTGGTGGCTGCCAGGCAGGCCCGGCACGGCGGTTTTGATCGGGGCGGAAATAAAATGGAGTTCCGAGCCGCACCGGGCCGCGGCTTGGGCGAGCACCGCCGCGGCTTCGTCGCGCTGGGGGGCGGAGACGGCGGGGACGCCCGGTTTGATGATGCCGGCTTTCTCCCCCGCGATGGCGGCGAGGGTCGAGCCGAGCCACGCCTGGTGGTCGAACTCTATGGAGGTGAGCACGGAGACGGCCGGGGTGACGACGTTCGTCGCGTCGAACCGCCCGCCGAGGCCGGTTTCCAGGACGACTAGTTCCACCTCTTTGCTTTGGAAATAGTCGAGGGCGAGCGCGGTGGTTATCTCGAAAAAAGTCGGCGGCGGTTCGCTTTCTTCTACAAGCGCCCGGATGCGGGTGAGGCCTTCCGCGGCTTCGTCTTCCCCGATCTTCGCGCCGTCGACGCGGATGCGCTCGCGGAAGGTGACGAGATGCGGCGAGGTGAAAAGTCCCGTGCGACGCCCCCCGGCCCGGCAAATGGCGTCGAGGATGGCGCAGACGGAGCCTTTCCCGTTCGTTCCGGCTACGTGCAGAAAGCGCCGCGCGCCAGGATCGACGCCGAGCCGTTCAAGAAGGTTCCTCGTGCTGTCGAGGCCGAGCTTTATGCCGCGCCGTTGCGCTCCGTAAAGCCAGGCGCCTGCCTCGGCGTAGTTCACGCGCTTTTCGGCGAGAGATAATTCAGCGCTTCGGCGAGCGTGGCCCGCATCTTTTTCCGGTGGACGATCATGTCCACGAGGCCGTGCTCCTCCAGGAACTCGGCGGTCTGGAATCCGGCGGGGAGTTCCTGGTGCGTGGTCTCGCGGATGACGCGGGCGCCGGCGAAGCCGATGGTGCATTTCGGCTCGGAGACGATGAGATCCCCAAGCGAAGCGAAGCTGGCCATGACGCCCGCCATGGTGGAATTGGTGAGCACGACGATGTACGGAAGACCCGCCTGGGCGTGCAGGGCCAGCGCGCCGCTGGTCTTGGCCATTTGCATGAGGCTGAGCATCCCCTCATACATGCGCGCGCCGCCGGACGCCGCGAAAAGGATGACGGGCGTCCGCTCCGCCGTGCCGCGTTCGATGGTGCGCGTTATCTTCTCGCCGACGACGGAACCCATCGACGCGGCCAGGAAATGGAAATCCATCGCCGCGAGGGAAATTTTCCGCCCGGACAGCAGACCCGTGCCGCAGATGACCGCTTCCTTGAGGCCGGTTTTCTTCTGATGTTTCTTCAGCGTGTCGGTGTAGGTGACGAGGCCTTTGAATTTCAGCGTGTCGACCGAAAGCATGTCGGCGTCCAGCTCCTCGAACGTGCCGGGATCGACGAAGTCTTCGATCCGCTCGCGGGCGGCCTGGGTGAAATGGTAGTCGCAGTTGGGACAGACGCGCTGGTTCTGCGTCAGTTCCAGGTTATGCGTCACGTCGCCGCATTCCGGGCATTTCTGCCAGAGCCCTTCCGGCATGTCTTTCTTCTTTTTGCTCGAGCCGTGGCCGAAAGGACGCTTCTGAAAAATTCCCATACGTTTGTTCCTCAGCCGCGCGCGACGGTGATGACCCGCACCGATTCCGCCCCGGCATGGCGCAATACCCGCGCGCACTCTCCGGTCGTCGAACCGGTGGTGAAAACATCGTCAACCAGCAGCAGATGCTTGCCGCGCACATCCCCATTCTTGCGCATTTCAAACGCATTGCGCAAGTTTTCCATGCGTTGTTCGCGGTCGAGCCGCGTTTGGGTGGCGGTGTCGCGGACGCGCCGCAGGCAATTCAGCACCGGCGCGCGGTTCCTGAGCATGTGCGCGAGGACCTCAGCCTGGTTGAACCCCCGCATCCGCAGCCGCCCCGGATGCAGCGGCACAGGCACGAGGAAGTCGCACGGCCCCGACGCGATGCGGGAGTCCCCCAGCGACTCGGCGAGCCACCGCCCGAGCGGACGCCGCAGACGCCTTTCTCCCTCGTACTTGAAGCGGTGCAGAAGCTCGCGGACGACGCCGCGGCTCGAACAAACGCTGACGGCGCAGGAAAAAGAGAAAGGCCGGCAATTCGAGCAGGTGAAACCGTCCTCCAGCGCGCCGTCGAACGGCTGGGAGCAGACTTCGCAAAAGGGGCGCTCGATCCGTTTGACGCCTTCGAGACACGCCTGGCAGAGGTGCTCGCCTTCGGGAATATCCGCGCCGCAGTGGACGCAGTGCGGCGGATAGAGCAGGGTCGCCAGCGCGCCCCAAGCGTTCTTTAGAAGAGTGGAACCAGAAAGCATTCGAAACCCCGCGCACGGGAGAGTAACATCTCCCTCCTTGAAAGACATCGGCAAAATTCTCGTTTTTCTGCTCGGCTCGGTTCTTCTCGGCGCGCTCCTGGCGCCGGAGCTTTACTGGGTTTGCGTCTGGCTGGGTCGCCACGCGAATGTGGCCTTCCTGCGCGATGTCGAGTTCCGGCGCGTATTCGACCGGGCGATTCTTTTCTCGGTTCTTTGCCTCCTCTGGCCGCTGATCCGCTGGTTGCGCGCCGCCAGTCTCCGCGAATTTGGCTTGGAACGCGACCCGCGACGGTGGAGGCACCTCATCCTGGGAGCGGCGATTTCCCTCGGGTCGATGATTCTTCTGGCCGCGCTGCTTATCGCGTCGCATCGGTACAACCAGCGGGTCCTCTTCTCGTGGTTGAAGCTGGCTTCCGTCCTGCCGGCGGCCGCCGTGGTCGCTCTCCTCGAAGAATTCCTTTTCCGGGGCGCGCTCCAGGGGTTGCTGGAGCGCTCCGGGTCCGCGCTTCAGGCGCTCTTTTTCGTCGCGGCGCTCTATTCCATCGTGCATTTCCTGAAGCCCCCGCCGGAGGGCGTGCGGCCCGGCGCGGTTACGTGGCTTTCCGGGTTCGAGACGATCCCGAACAGCTTCTGGCAATTTCGGCAGCCCCGGCTGGTGCTGGGCGGTTTCATCACGCTCTTTATCGTCGGCGTCATCCTCGGCTATGCGCGTTCGCGGACGCGCGCCTTGTGGATGCCAATCGGCCTGCACGCGGGGTGGGTCGTGGGGAAACTGGGGTTCGCCATCGTGGCCATACGCACCCCGGTCGATGCCGGATTCTGGTTCGGGCCGGACTTGCTTACGGGCGTCGCGCCCGTGTGCATCTTGGCGTGCAGCGGCCTCGCGGTCGCCGGCCTGCTCCGTTGCGAAAAATGACCAGGGTAACCCACGTCTGGAAGGAAGCGACCCCGGATGGGCAAAAACGGGAGGTGCGCGCGGTCAAGTTCAACGGCGCGTTTCGCATCCAATCCAAGCTGCGGGATGAGACCGCGTGGACTTACCACGACGTTCCGCGCATCGAAGACCTGCGGGAACTGCGCGAAGTCCTTTTCCGGAAATACCAGCGACGGCGGGCGCCTTACGAGGATGTCGTGTTGCTCGACGAACTTCTTCGCAGGCGCGAGCGGGAATAGATCCTTTGGAGCAGGTAATGCACTTTGCGCCCGCTCTTTGTGTTGTAGAGGCGGCTGCGCCAGCCGCCTGGGGAGCGGGTTCCTTGGTCTTTGGTTAGGCTCAACCAGCCCCGCTTACTGGAGGCGGTAGACGATGCGGGCCTTGTCGAGATCGTAAGGCGACATTTCGAGCTTCACACGGTCGCCGTTCGCGAGGCGTATGAAGCGCTTCCTCATCTTGCCGGAGATGTGGGCGAGCACCTGATGCTGATTGTCGAGCTCGACCCGGAACATCGTCCCCGCGAGAACGGCGACGATTTTACCTTCAACGTCGATGGTTTTTTCTACTGCCATTGGGCGTAATCCTAACCGCTATGGTTGCTCAACGCAACCGCTAACTATTTGGCGCCGAGAACGGCGTCCTTGGCGGCTTTGCCGATGCGGAATTTCACCACGGTCTTCGCCGGAATCTTGATGGCCTCGCCGGTGGCGGGATTGCGTCCCTTGCGGGCTTTGCGCTTCTGTTTTACGAGCTTGCCGAAACCGGGGAGAACGAATTCGCCCTTCCGCTTGGTCTCGCGGTAAGCGATGGAGGTGAGAGTGTCGAGGAACAGGCCGGCTACTTTGCGGGAGGTCTCGGTCGCCTCCGCGAGTTCGGTCTGAAGCTGGGTCTTGGTCATTTTGGATGAAGGCATAGAAACGCGGTTGTAGCCGACACCCCCCAAGGAAGCAATACCAAAAACTGTTACACTGCTTTGTCGCCGGTCTCTTCGGTGCGGATGCGGACGACCTCGTCAATGGGCGCGACGAAGACTTTGCCGTCGCCGATCTTGCCCGTCCTCGCCGCTTTGACGATGGCGGTCGAGGCGCTTTCGACAAGCGAATCGGCCAGCACCACTTCCACTTTTATCTTCGGCAGAAAATCGACCGTGTATTCGCTGCCGCGGTAGATTTCCGTGTGGCCTTTCTGGCGACCAAAACCCTTGACCTCGCTGACCGTCATTCCCTCGATGCCGAGATCGGCCAGGGCATCCTTCACTTCCTCCAACTTGAAGGGTTTAATTATCGCCTCAATTTTTTTCATAAAGTAGGAAACTTCGCCGGGCCCAGCCGCCCAAAGATTGAGCGACTAAGGCGCCGGCTTTAAATTTTTTGGTCCTCGAAAAGGACGGAACGTTAACGCGCGCCAGATTAGCATTTGCTATGCCAGAGATTTTTACCTTCGATCCATGAAGGGGAACGCCGTAATCCGGGCGGTTTTCCCTGAACAAAACCGGCCATGCTGAGCAAAAGAGGCCATCGGGGCTAGCCTGGAAGCATCTCACGGACTTATCGTTGCCTGGGAGCGGGAACCGAAGTGCGTGACGCGGACTAACTCAGGCTCGCGGATGCGCTTCGTTATAAGCCTTCTTCAAACGCTCGGTGGTGACGTGCGTATAAATTTGGGTGGTGGAGAGACTCGCGTGCCCCAACAGGGATTGCACGCTGCGAAGGTCCGCGCCGTTATCCAGCAGATGGGTCGCGAAGCTGTGGCGGAGTTTGTGAGGGCTTAGCGCGATGGGGATGTTTGTCTCCCTCAAATATTTTTTTAGCAGCAGCCACACGGAACGCGGCGACAATCGCCGGCGAAGTTTACTGACAAAAAGCGGGCCGGATGAGACTCCGGCTTGATGCCGATAAATCTGGATCGCCTCCAGCGCTGGCGCGCCCACGGGGCAGACGCGTTCCTTGCGGCCTTTGCCGAGGACGCGGACGCTTTCCGAGTACGGGTCGAGATCGGGGACGTCCAGGTTGACCAGTTCCTGAAGCCGGAGGCCGCTGCTATAGAAGAGTTCCATGATGGCGACATCCCGCGCGGCGATCCAGGCGGGCGCTTGTTTGGAGCGCTTCATCCTGCCCGGAGCGGAGAGGAGTTCTTCCACCTGCTTCACGGTCAGGAGCAGCGGCAGTTTTTTTTCCGTCTTGGGCAACTGCACGGCCAGGAGCGGGTTGACCTTCAAGCCATGGCGTTCGACAAGGAAACGGTAAAACGCGCGGAGCGCGGAGAAGAGCAGGCGTATATAAGTCCGTGCCCTGCCTTCCTTCATGCAGGCGTAGAGAAAGGCGCGAAAGTGGGCGGGCGAGCATTCGAGCCAGCCGGGAATCCCGGGCTGGGCTTTGAACGTCTCCAGGGCGCTCCGGTATGCGATGAGGGTGCGCGGCGAAACATTCCGCTCAACCTCCAGGCAACGGAGGAACGCCTCTTCTAGTCGATCCCTTTTAGTAGCGGTCAGCCTTTTCGTCCCATCGGCACGCCCAGTTCTTCCGGCTGGGAACTCGCGCCGACTTCGCCCTTGCGCGCCGTGGCCCGCTTTAGGGAGAGGGTGGCCGAACGCGTCTCCAGACCATCGGGCGACTGTGCCAGAATCGGGATTTCATGATCGGCGTCCGGGAACTTGAAGTGGTATCGGAACGTCCCGTCCGGCTTCAGGGCAATCTGCTTGCCGTCGATCCAGACCGTGGCGTCGGGATGCGTGCCGCCGTAGAAGATGACCTCCGCGTTCACGTGCATGAAAAACCCGCGTTCGCCTTGTTCGGAGAACGGTTGCGCGCTCCAGCTTGCGCCCGCGGCGGTGCTCCAACTGGAACTCAGCGCGCTGAACAAGCTGCTCTCCGCCGGCCCCCAACTGCTCTCCGCGGAAAGGAGGATCTCGGCGAGTCGCCCCTTTTCGGAGAGGAGGCTGGCGCTTTCGGTGTTCAGCTTTTCCTCAAGCTGCTTGCGGATGAGTTGATCGATCTCGCCGGAGCCCATGGCGATCTTGTTGACGAGGTCTTCGCCGACGAGCGCGGCGAGCACGCCCCGTTGTTCCTCCGTCCAGTCCGGGATGGCGCCCGGCGCGAAGGAGAGATGGCGGCCCTCGCCCTGCAGGCGCGAGAGAGCGTGGATGAGGCTTTCGCCCGTGGCCATGGTGGCTTTGACCATATCCACGAGGCGCTGGAACGTGAGATGAAAGGGAACGGTTGCGAAGTCCGACGCGGAAGCCGCGGCCAGCACGTCGGAAGGCGTCGCCGCTTCATTGGAGCGGATGATCGTCGTCCAGGCGCCTTCGGTGTTGAAATAGCCGAGTTCCACGACGAAGGTGGCTCCGGCCTGGTTCACCGGTATATACCAGTTCCTCGCCTCGGGATTGATCTCGATGAGACCATCCTGGCCGCCGCCGGAGACCTTCAATGAAAATTTGCGTTCACCGCCCCGGGTCAAGGAAGCGGGGTATTGCGTCCAGTCCACATCCCAGTAACAAAAGAGCCAATGGGGATCGCGAGCGATCAGGTAAAGCGTCTTTTCCCCGTAACTCAAGGGAAGATCGCCCAAATCCTCGTAATGCGGGGTGGGCGCGTGCTGGATTTCGGGGCCGGCTTCGTACTTGTGAACGTCGCCCTCCGTTTTTGCCCGCACCACCGGCTCCTTGGAGACTTGGAAAGGCGTTTGTTTGGCCGTCCCGTTCGGGGCGGTATTGGATGAGTCTGAATTTGAGGTTCCCATAAGTTAAAATTCCCTTATCAATTTATTATCTGGTCGGGCAAAACGCCGGAAGATTAGGATTTTGTGGAACACGATGCAACAATATTTTTCAAAAAACTTTTATTCGTTACCAGTTTTGGCCTTTTCCAAGGGGAATGTTACCAATAGAGGGCGAAAATCTTTCTCATGTTGACCAAACGGATCATTCCTTGCCTGGACGTCACCGGCGGACGGGTTGTCAAAGGCACCCGGTTCCTCAATCTACGCGACGCGGGGGACCCTGTCGAATGCGCCATGGCTTATAACGACCAGGGGGCGGACGAACTCGTCTTTCTCGACATTACCGCTTCTTCGGATAATCGGGCGACGATGGTTGACGTTGTGGAACGGACCGCGGAACAATGTTTTATGCCGCTGACGGTCGGCGGAGGCATCCGTGTCGTTGAGGACATCCGGACGATGCTGAACGCCGGCGCCGACAAGGTCAGCCTCAATACGGCGGCCATCCAGCGGCCTGAACTGATAGCGGAAGCGGCGGAAGCGTTCGGGTCGCAGTGCGTCGTGGCGGCCATCGACGCCAAGCGCAACGAGAGGGGCGGTTGGACTGTTTATACGCATGGGGGGCGGAAGCCGACCGAACTGGAGGCGGTGGCCTGGGCGCGGGAAGCGGAGGCGAGGGGAGCGGGGGAGATACTTTTGACGAGCATGGACGCCGACGGCACGCAGGGCGGCTATGATCTCCGCCTGAATGCGGCGGTGAGCGGGGCGGTCGGCATACCGCTCATCGCCAGCGGAGGCGCGGGCTCGCTGGAGCACATGGCGGCGGTGCTGCTGGAAGGAAAGGCGGACGCGGTGTTGGCGGCTAGCATTTTTCATTTCGGCCAGTACACGGTGGAGGACGTGAAGCGCTATCTCGCGGACCGGGGGCTGCCGATGCGGTTGACTAAGCGCGGGCGATAGCGGTCAGAATACGGATCGCCTGTCTGGCGGCCCGGACGTTGTGAACGCGGAAGATTGTCGCTCCCCTGGCGAGTCCCGCGACGAGACAGGCGACGGTTCCGGCGTCGCGCTCCGCCGGATTCGCGATGCCGAGCGCCTCGCCGATGAGCGTCTTGCGGGAGACGGGCAGAAGGATCGGCCGCCCGAATTTCCGGAGCCGCGCCAGGTTTTTCAGGATCGAGAGATTCGCCTCCCGCCGTTTGGCGAAATCCAGGCCGGGGTCGAGGATGATGGCATCCCGGGGCAATCCCGCGCGGAGGGCGAGGTCTATTTTTCGTGAGAAGAAACCGTCCAGGGTTTCCATGACATCTTCATAGACGACGTGGGTGTGGGGTATTTTTGGTTCGCCCACGGTGTGCATGATGACCAGCGACGCGCCGTGGCGTGCGCAGAGCGCGGCGTTCTCGTCCGTGGGGAGGCCGCCGATGTCGTTGAGGATGTCGCCGCCCAGGGCCAGCGCCGGCCCCGCGACGGCGGGCCGCCAGGTGTTGATGGAAAGGAGCGCGGTTTCCCGGTACTCCCGGATGAATGGGGCCAGGCGGTCCAGTTCCTCGCCGGGAGTGACGGCGGGGCGATTCGTCCGCGCGCTTTCGGCGCCCACGTCGATGATGTCTGCGCCCTGGGCGACCATCTCACCGGCGCGGGCGAGGGCCAGGCTGGGGTCGGTTAGGGCGTCGCCGGAAAAAGAATCGGCGCAGAGATTGATGATCCCCATGACAAGGGGACCGGGCGGCAGCGGTCTCAAAGACCTTCGATGACGTCTTCCGCGGGCGGTTTGCACCCTTCCAGCATTTGCTCATGCACGGCTTCGTCCATTCCCTCGGCCACCAATTCCTCGACCACGTTATCGGACTCGTCGAACCCGATTTTCTCGCTGTGGCTCCCGGCCGAAGGAGCGACCATGTCGCGTTCCGAGACGAAGGGCGCGGCGTTTTCGCCCTCGTCCAACTCGTGTTCGCGGCCTCCGCGCAGTTCGCGCTTGGCCTCTTTCCAATCTTCCTCGGTAACGTCGGAGCGTCCGTCGATGCGGGCCAGTTCCCTCGCTCTCGAACGAACCAGTTCCGGGGAGGGGACCCCCATTCCGTTGCTATGGGTTATGATCTTGCCTTGGGGCGGCTGCGACCCTTTCATACCGGAATTGTACGACGATTGTCCGCCGGTTCAAGGGGAGTTTACTTCACAAACTTCTGGAATATCGGGCCGGCTTCCTCGAGCGTTTCCTTGCTGCCGATGTCGAACCAGGTGCCTTTGATGAGATAGGTCTGCACCGGCAGGCGGGGGTAGAGCCATTGGATGAAGCGCCCGGGCTGGTCGGGATTGTTCCCCGCGGCGATGTACTCGGGGAACATCGCCACGGTTTTCGCGGAGTAATAGTAGAGAGCGATGCCCGTGACGGTGCTGCTCGGCTTCGCCGGCTTCTCCTCGAAGTGAACGATCTTCCCGACCGGGTCGACGGAAATGCTGTTGTATTTCTTGATCGCCTCCAGGTCGCCCACGTCATACGTGGCGAGAGTGGCGGGATGCTTCTTCGCGAATTCGGCGAACCCCTCGAGCGATTCGCTGAAAAGGTTGTCCCCCGCGACGACGATGAGATCGGCGTTCGCCAGGCCTTCCTTGCCGACGACGAAGTTGATGTCGCCGATTGCGCCGAGCTTGTCGGTGTCGCTCATCGAGCCGTCGTTGACGATCTTGAAGGAGAGCTTGGGCTGGCGTTTCACGTAACCGTCCGCCCAGGTCTGGAAATCGGCGGCGAACTTGTTGTTGGTGACGACAAAGACGGTCTCGATGTCCGGGATGGGGGCGAGATTATCCAGAACCCACTCGATCATCGGTTTGCCTGCGACTTCGAGGAGGGGCTTTGCCTTGGTGAGGGTGAGGGGATACAGGCGGGTGGCGTACCCCGCGGCGAGAATGAGGACGTTCATACGTTGAATTCACGCGAAGTGAACGCTCGCGACAAGAAAAAACCGCTGGTTTCCTCTTGCAAATGCCCGGCTTCCGTTGGCATGTTCATGGGAACAGTGTCCGCCGCCACGCAACGCCAGCAGGAAGTCCTCGAATTTCTCGAGGATCATCTGGCGCGCACCGGCATCATGCCGTCCACGCGGGAGATACAGGAGCATTTCGGGTTTGCGAGCCAGACCGCCGCGGTCAATCATCTCCGCGCCCTGGAGAGCAAGGGCAAGATACGGCGGCTCGCGGGCAAGGCGCGGGGCGTGGCGCTCAGTTCCGTCTTGAAGCGGGATCGGGTGGTCGATGTGCCGATCCATGGCAGCATCGTCGCGGGCATGGCCGCCCTGGCGGAGCAGGAAGAGGAGGGGTTTCTTTCGGTCACCGCCTCGGCGGCGGGCATCACGCCCTCGGGCAGGACGTTCGCGTTGCGGGTGCGGGGCGATTCGATGGCGGGGGCGAATGTTTTCGAGGACGACATCGTCATCCTGGAAATGCGGGAGCCTCGCAACGGGGATATCGTGGCGGCGCTCATCGACGGCGAAACGACCCTGAAGCGGTATCTCGTCAAAAACGCCCAGCCTTTCCTCAAGGCGGAGAATCCCGCGTATCCCGACCTCGTTCCGGCCCGGGAACTGGTCGTGCAAGGCGTGCTCGTGGCGCTGCTGCGGCGCTTTCACGGCGGGCGGTAGGCGGCCGGCGCAGCCGCCTCGGCGACAGGACGCGCGCTCCAGGAATTTCAATTCGCGCTTTGCCGTTCCCGCTTCCCGTTTATAGTGCCCGCATGGACGGCGGAATCCTCCTAATGATCAAGCGGTTCCTTCAGCACCTCAGCAGCATCGTGTGGCTGATGGTCGACGCTTCCCAGGAGATGGCGGACAATATGATCCGCGGCCGCCTCCCGTTTCGCGTCAACACCTTCTTCGAGCAGACGGACCGCGCGGGGGTCGGCTCCGTGCCGCTCGTGGCGCTGGTCTCCTTTTTTCTCGGCCTGACCATGTCGCTCCTCACCGGTTACCAGCTCCGGCCTTATGGCACGGAACGGCTTGTGCCCGGGTTGGTCGCGATCGGCTTTTCCCGCGAACTCGGGCCGCTCATCACGGGCATCATGGTCGCGGCGCGCATCGGGGCGGCGTTCACGGCGGAGCTTGGGACGATGACCGTCTCCGAGGAAGTCGAAGCGATCGAGGCGATGGGGATCGGGCCGCTCCGTTTCCTGGTGGCGCCGCGCGTGCTGGCTGTCTTTCTCCTGATGCCGTGCCTGGTCGTCATCTCCAACGTCACCGCCGACCTCGGGGCGGCGCTCATCTGCAAATGGCAGCTGGGGATCCCGGTGCGCTACTTTGGCGACCTGGTGCATTCCAGCATCGAGTCGCGGGACATCGTCGCGGGGACGATCAAGAGCTTCCTGTTCGGCCTCATTGTCGGCACGGTCTCCTGTTACAAGGGCCTCGCGGTGGAAGGCGGCGCGGCGGGGGTGGGCGATTCCACGACGTCGAGCGTCGTCATTGCGATCACCTCGGTCATCATTTTCGATACGCTGTGCAACATCGTCCTCGTGGCGATCTACCCGTGATGGACGAAAGCGTTGTCGATATGAAAGGCGTCAGCCTCGCGTTTGGCGCGAAGAAAATCCTGAATGACCTGAATCTGGCCGTGCATTCCCGCGAGCGGCTCGTGGTTCTCGGCCAGAGCGGCAGCGGCAAGAGCACCCTCCTGCGGCTGATCGTCGGCATCCTCCGGCCCAACGGCGGCGTCGTCCGCTTCAAGGGCAGGGAAGTGAGCCGGATGCGCCGCCCGCATTTGAACCGCATGCGGCAGAAGATCGGGATGGTCTATCAATATTCCGCGCTCATAAGTTCCCTGAACGTGCGGGACAACCTCGCGCTGCCGCTGGAGGAACTGACCGACAAGAAGGAGGAGGAGATCAACAGGATCATCGACGAAAAGCTCGATATGGTCGGGATGTCGGACACCAAAAACCAGATGCCCGCGGAGTTGAGCGGCGGCATGCGCAAACGGATCGGCCTCGCCCGCGCGCTGGTGATGGAGCCGGAACTGATCCTCTTCGACGAACCGTCCGCGGGGCTGGACCCGGTCATCAGTTCCGTCATCGACGAACTCATCATCAGCCTCACGGAAAAAACCGACGCCACCTCCATCATCGTCACGCACGAGATGGACAGCGCGTTTAAGATTGCCACCCGCATGGCCATGCTCTACCAAGGCAACATCATCGAAAACGACACTCCCGACGCGTTTCGCCGTTCGAAGAACGCCGTCGTCTCGCAATTCATTTCGGGCAGCACGCAGGGGCCCATACTGGAGAAAAAGAAATGAGGGTCTTCCGGCAGGAAATCCGCACCGGCGTTCTCGTCATTGTCACCATCGGCATCCTCGTGGCCGTCCTGCTGCTGCTTGGCGCGCCGGGCGTCTTCAGCCCGCTCGTCACCTACCGGATATTTTTCGACAACGCGGGCGGGATAAAGCTGGGCGGGCCGGTCATGCTCGCGGGGCGCAAGATCGGCCAGGTGACCAGGCTCATCTCGCCGGTGAAGGTCGCCGACCGCCCCGCCAACTTCAAGGAGGACGAAACCCTCGTGGTGGTGGAAGTGGCCAAGAGCGCGGAAGTCTATCGCGAAGTCACCGTCCGCATGGAGCAGAGCAGCCTGCTGGGGGATGTCCTCATCGACTTCACCTCCGGCGTGGAGACCAGCGGGCGCGCGCCCAACGGCTCCTACTTCATCGGGGAGCGCGAACGGGGCTTTGGGGAATCCATCGCCGACGCCGTCATCCTCCTCAAACAGCAGATCATCCCCGTCGCGCAGGAGGCGACCAAGACCATGGAATCGCTGCGCGAAACGTCCGTGAACCTGCAACGCTTCACCGCGGCGGGATCGAACATGGATAAGGCGATCGAACGGTTCCGCGACTTCGGGGACAACATGGTGCAGATGACCAAGCCGGACAGCCAGTTGCTGAATTCCATCAAGAGCCTCCACGCCTCGCTCGACAACATCAACAAACTGACCGGCGACCTCGTGAAGAACGACCAGCTCAAGGTGACCCTGGAGAACTTCCAGAGCGCGGCGGACAACATCCAGAAAGTGAGCGGGAACCTGGATCGCATCGTCATGCGGCTCGGCCCCAGCATGGAAGGCATCGCGAACAACGCGCGCGATTTCACGAACGTCATCAAGCGGCAGCCGTGGCGCCTCATCTGGCACTCCACGGTCAGCTACCCGGGCGACGCTCCCGCTCCGCCGGATCAGGCGCCCGCGCCGCGGAAAAGACGCGTCCGCTCCGAAGAATAAGCGTTGCCAAATCGGAAAAGCGCGATAGTTTGTCCGTCCCATGCCAAAGTCCATCGCACGTCGCAAGACCAAGAAATCGGTAGCCAAGCGGTTTAAAATCACCGGCACGGGCAAAGTCCTTTTCCGCCATTCGGCCAAGCGGCATTTGCTCGCTTCCAAGAGTTCGAAGCGCAAGCGCCAGCTCGGCAAGGCGGGAGTCGTGGACGAGACAGACGTGAAGCGGATAAAGGAGAACCTTCCTTTCCACTAGACTGAAGTGTAAAGGGAACGGTCTGCCCTCCTGCCGAATCGGAATAAGATCGGCCGCCGGCGAACGAGGTCGGGGAGACCGCACATAAAAAACAGTTCGCTGGAAAGAAAGGGCAGAGAACATGCCAAGAGCAACGAACGCTCCCGCAAGCCGGGAACGGCGCAAGCGCGTCCTGGACAAGGCGAAGGGTTACAGGGGCCGCCGGTCGAAACTATTCCGTTACGCGAAAGACGCGGTGATGAAGGGCGATTACTGGTCGTACCGCGACCGGAAGAACCGCAAGCGGACGTTCCGCTACCTCTGGATACAGCGCATCAACGCCGCCTGCCGCGCGCACGGCCTCACGTACAGCCGGTTCATGGAAGGCGTGACCGCGCTGGGGCTGGGCTTGGACCGCAAGGTTCTTTCCGAGATGGCGATCAGCGACGAAGCCGCTTTCAAAGTCATCGTCGAGAAGGTGAGCGCCGCGCTCGCGGAGAAGACCAAAAAAGCCGCCTGATTTTCTTGGAGGAGGAACTCCAGAGGATCGGGGCCGAGGCCCTGACGGAGATCGCGCGGGCCGGGAGCGAGGCCGAGGTCGAGGCGTCGCGCGTAAAGTACCTCGGGCGCGCCGGGAGCGTTTCCGCGTGGAGCGAACGGATGAAGTCGCTCGCCAAGGAGGAGAAACCGCGCATCGGGAAACTCTTGAACGAAACGCGGGCCGCCGTCGCCGAAGCGCTGGAAAGGCGCCGCGCCGCGCTCGATTCCGAGAAGGACGCCCGCGCTTTCGCCAGCCTTGACATATCCCTGCCCGGAACGCCTGTCAGACCGGGCGGGCTGCACCCGATCACCCTTTTGCAGGATCGCGCCGCCGCCGTTTTTCGCAGGATGGGATTCGCGCTCGCGGAAGGGCCGGACGTGGAAACGGAGTGGCATTGTTTCGACGCGCTCAACACCCCGCCCGACCACCCGGCGCGCAACGAAAGGGACACCTTCTACCTGCCGGACGGGCGGCTGCTGCGCACGCACACCTCGACCGTGCAAATCCGCGCGATGGAACAGGCGCCGCCGCCGGTGCGGATAATCGCTCCGGGCGCGGCGTACCGGCGGGATGAGATCGACGCCACGCACCTGGCGCAATTCACCCAGATGGAGGGCCTCTACGTGGATCGCGGAGTCAGCGTCGCCGATTTGAAAGGGACGCTGGAGTTTTTCTTCCGGGAGCTTCTGGGCGCCGGGGCGAAATGCAGGTTCCGCCCGCATTTCTTTCCGTTCACCGAGCCGAGTTTCGAGATCGACATCCGGGCCAGGGCCAGCGGGAAATGGCTGGAACTGGCCGGTTGCGGCATGGTCGACCCGGCCGTGTTCGAAGCGGTGAACGGCAAGCGAGGCGACGCCGCGTACGACCCGGAGGAATACACCGGCTTCGCCTTTGGGTTCGGGCTTGACCGGCTGGCGATGATCCTGTCGGACGTGCCGGACATACGCGGGTTCATCGAGAACGACGTCCGCTTTCTTTCCCAGTTCCGATGAAGGTCTCGCTCAACTGGCTTCGAGAATTCGTGGAGTTCGACGAGAACGCCCTTGCCGACCTGCTCACGCGCGCGGGGGTGGAAGTGGAGGGAGTCGAGAAGCGCGGCGTGGCGCTGGACAAGGTCGTCGTGGCGCGGATAGTCCGCTCCGAGCGCCATCCCAACGCGGACCGGCTCAGCGTCTGCCAGGTGGACGACGGCTCCGGCCAGCCGCGCCAGATCGTCTGCGGCGCGAGGAATTTCCAGGCGGGAGACAAGGTTCCGCTCGCGCTGCCGGGCGCGATCCTGCCGGGCGATTTCAGGATAAAGGCGAGCAAGCTGCGGGGCGTCGAGTCGGAAGGGATGCTTTGCAGCGCGCGCGAACTCGAATTGGCGGAAGACGCGGAAGGGCTCCTGATTCTTCCGGCGACCGCGCGAACGGGCGCGCCTCTCGCGGAGTTGTTCCCGCCCGACACGGTTCTCGACATCGAGGTGACTCCGAACCGCCCGGACTTGCTAAGCCACGGGGGCATGGCGCGCGAGATCGCCGCGCTGACCGGCAAACCGTGGAAGGGCCTGGATTCGCAAGCGATTGTCCACGACGGCGGAGCGGACGTGCGCGTCGAGGCGGGCGCCGAATGCCCCCTCTATTCCGCGACCCGGGTGGCGAATGTAAATGTCGGCCCGAGCCCGGATTGGCTTCGCAAAAAGCTGGAAGCAATCGGTTCGCGTCCGATCAACAACATCGTCGATGCGACGAATTTCGTGATGTTCGAGCGGGGGCAGCCGCTCCACGCGTTCGACGCGGGGAAAATCGAAGGGGGCATCGTCGTCCGCTTCGCGCGGGAAGGGGAGGAATTCCTCGCTCTGGACGGACGGAAATACATTTTGGGTTCGCGGGACCTCGTCATCGCGGATTCCCGGCGCGTCGTCGCTTTGGCCGGGGTGATGGGCGGCGAAGACTCCGGCGTCACCGGCTCGACGACGGAAGTCATCCTGGAAAGCGCCTCGTTCGATCCCGCCCACGTGCGGCGGACGGCCCGCCGGCTCGGGCTGCACAGCGAGTCGAGCCACCGTTTTGAACGCGGGGTGGACATCGGGAATATTCTGCCGTCCGCCGGGCGCGCGCTGGAGTTGATGGGCGGCGCCGTGACGGGCGTCGGGATCGCCGGGAACCCGGTGAGACAACGCCGCGAGGTCGTGTTGCGTTACGCGCGCTGCGACGCTCTTCTCGGAACAGCCGTGGGCGATGACAGGATTGACCGGATCCTCACGGGTTTTGGCTTGAAGAAAGGCGCGGGGTGGGAAATCCCGTCGTACCGGAACGACCTGGCGCGGGAAGTCGATCTCATCGAGGAAGTGATGCGCGTCGTGGGAATGGAAGTCATCCCCTCGAAAACCACCGCGCGGTTCGCGGCAAGCAGCGACGCCGACCGGGCGTACGACCGGGACATGGCGCTGCGCCGGACGCTGGCGGCGCTCGGGTTTTTCGAGGCGCGGACGCTCTCGCTCGTTTCCGAAGGTTTCCGGCGCGTGCGCAATCCGTTGAACGAAGAGCAATCCGCGTTGCGCTCGAGCCTTCTGCCCGGTTTGCTGCGAGCGGTGGAAACGAATGCGCGGTTCGGGACGAAGGATGTGCGCTTGTTCGAGCTTGGCCGCGTATTTGGCGCGGAGGAGGAAACGACGCACGTCGCCTTGGTTATGACGGGCGCCTCCGGCGAGCGAAGCTGGCGCGACCCGCACCCGAGGCAAGCCGATTTGTTCGACCTGAAGGGCGTCCTGGCCGCGGCCCGGCTGGGCGAGATCGCTTTCGAAAAAGCGGACGGCGATTCACTGGATGTCCTGCTGGATGGAAGGCGCGCCGGGCGGGCGGGCCAGGCGGCGGCTGTTCTCTTCGCGGAACTGGAGCTTCCCGCAGCGGCGGAGGGCGCGGGGAAGGGGAGTTGCCGGGCGGTCGGGATTTATCCCGCCATCGCGCGGGACATCGCCCTCGTCCTTCCGGAGGAAATTCCGCACGGGCGCGTCCTGGAAATTCTGCGGAAGGGAAACGAGCCGCTCCTGGAGCGGGCGGAGTTATTCGACCTTTTCAGCGATCCGGAAAAGTTGCCCGCGGGAAAAAAGTCGCTCGCATATTCATTGACATACCGGGCGAAAGACAGGACATTGACGGCGGATGAGGCGAACGCGGCGCATGCGCGTTTGAAGGAGCTCCTGAAGGCGGGACTCGATGTCCAGTTCAGGGAGTAGCGGATCTTTGATTTTTTAGGGCTTACCCTGCGTTGTTCGCGATAAAAGGCGATAAATCCCGGACCGATATGATTGACAAATCAGGAGGCTGGGTCGGGGGGTGGATGACATGCCTTAATTGGAAGTCAGAAACCTTTTGACGGTCGTCCGTCCGTTACCAGAAGGGAACGGGAATTTCGCCTGAACGGCAAAAGCGGGGTAAAAAGGCATTCTGGAATAGCGATCGCTGGGATCTGACCAGAATGCCTTTTTTTTCGCCCGCGCCGGGGTAGGCTGGCCCGGTGAAACTCCTGCTCGTCGACGGCAACTACTATGTCTACCGCTCCTTTTTCGCGATCCGCAACCTGACGAACTCGCGCGGCGAACCGACCAATGCCATTTACGGTTTTGTGAAAACCGTGCGCCGGATGTTGAGCGACCTGAAGCCCGATTTCGGCGCGGTGGTCTGGGACCACGGCCTGCCCGAGCGGAGGACGCAACTCCAGCCCGCCTACAAGCAGCAGCGGGCGGAGATGCCGTTGGAGATGCAGCCGCAGTTGAAATACATCCACGGGCTGACGCCGTTGCTGGGGTTGAAGGGGGTGCTGCTCCCGAACACGGAGGCCGACGACCTGATGGCGTCGTATGTCGAGGCCGCCGCCGGCGCGGAGGTCACCCTCGCGACGAACGACAAGGACCTTTTCCAACTCGTCGGCGAGAGGGTGAAGGTTTATTCCACCGCCAAGGCGGATCTCCCCTCGCCGAAGGAGACCTACGTTCTGCTCGGAACGGACACGGTCGAGAAAAAATGGGGCGTCCCTCCCGCGCGCATCGGCGATGTGTTGAGCCTCATCGGCGACAGCGTGGACAACATCCCCGGCGTTTCCGGCCTGGGGCCGAAAAACGCGGCGGCTCTTATTCGCGATTTCGGCGGCCTGGAATCGCTCCTGCAGAGGCTGGACGAGGTCAAGAATGAGCGCGTTCGGGAGAAGCTGAAAGCGGCGCGCGAGCAGATACTCCAGAACCGGGAAATGGTGAAGCTGGAGACCGATCTGCCGCTGCCCGCCCCCTTGGAAAGCCTGCGTGTCAGCCCGCGCTACCCCGAGTTGCTGGAAGCGATGGAGGCGTGCGAATTCAAGTCGCTGCTGGTCGAAATCAGGAACGAAGCCGCGGCCGCCGGCAACCCGCAGGGGGAGTTGTTTTAGCCTTTGCAAGGGAAGTGGCTGTTGAATACCCTGTGCGCACTTCGTTCCATGCGTTCCATGAAAAGGCGGCCCTTTCTTTATATTCTGGCTCTTTTCCTGCTGAACCTTCCCTCGTGCCTCGCGCAATTCGACAGCCTGGGCGGCTCGCCGGTGGAGATCAACGCCGACAGCCAGCGTTTCGAGGGCGGCCTGGCGATCGCCGAAGGGCATGCGGTCGTCAGTTACGTCGATACGACGATCTATGCCGACTACGCGCAGTATGACACCGCCTCGCACGACATCCTCGTCCGCGGAAACGTGAGAATCTACGAGCAGCCCCAGCCGCCCAAGCCGGGCCAGACGACGGGGGGAAAACCCGGCCACGTCTTCGTCGGCGAACGCGCGGTGTACAATCTCGACACGAAGGAATTGCGCGGCGCGAATTTCCGGGGGGATTTCGATCCCTTCTTTTTCTCGGCCGATTCGCTCAGCACCATCGGGTCCAATGCGTATCAGATCCGGGGCGGCGTCTTCACGACCAGCGATTCCTCCAAGCCGGATTTTCATCTCCGGGCCAAGAGCGTCCGCATCTATCCCAAGGACAGGATCATCTTCAGCAATGTAACCCTGTACGTCGGCCAGACGCCGGTCTTCTGGTTCCCGTACCTCTGGCAATGGCTGCGCGATGACGAGAGCTTCACCATCACGCCCGGGTATTCGAGCATCTGGGGCGCGTACGTGCTGGGGCAGTTCACGTTCCCCATCGGCGACAAGATTTCGGGCCAGCTTCAGCTTGACGTCCGCTCATTGCGCGGCATGGGCGTCGGTTTCAACGCCAAGACGCGGTTTGGCGAGAATGACAGAAGCTGGGCGCGTTTCCGCTCCTACTACATCCAGGACCAGGCCGAGACGACGAACGACACATCCCTCGCCCGCGAGGACGTCGCCCCGACCCGGTACCGCGTCTCCTTTCAATCCCAGACCTTCATCGCGGACGATCTCTACGCGCTTATCGACATCAACAAGCTCAGCGACCCGCTCTTCCTCCAGGACTTCGCGCAGAACGAATCGCGGATCAATCCGCAGCCCGACAACGTGGCCTCCGTCACGAAGCTGGATGAGGACTTCTCGGTCACGGGAATCGTGCGCGCCCAGTTCAACAACTTCTTCGACACCACCGAACGGCTGCCGGAACTGGTGCTCGACATAAAGCCGCACGCCCTCTTCAACTCGCCGATTTTCTACGAAGGCGAGACCGGCGCGGCCTATCTCCGGCAGGCCTTCGGCATCGGCACGAATTTCCCCGATTACGAAACGGTGCGGCTCGATTCCTTTCATCAGTTTTCCTATCCGCGCACCTATTTCGGCTGGCTCTCCATCACGCCGCGCGCGGGCATCCGCGAGACGTACTACGGGCAGTCGGGCGACACGCAGGCCGTGACGACGCTGGAGACGATCTCCATCCCCGCGGGCCTCAACACGCCCGCCACGCAGGAGTCGATCACGAAACAGACGAACGAGCTTTTCAAGGACGGCCCCGTCCAGCGAACGGTGGTCAACGCCGGCGTCGAGGCCTCCTTCAAGCTCTCGCGCGCGTTCGAGGACGTGCAGTCGCGGGCGTTCGGCCTGGACGGCCTGCGGCATGTCATCCAGCCGTACACGGATTTCTCATGGGTTTACAGCGACCGCAACGCCAGCTCCATCCTCCAGTTCGACCGCTTCGAAGCCTCCGCCGAGCTGCCTCCGCTGGATTTCCCCCAATTCACCAGCACCGATTCCATCACCAGCTGGACAATCTGGCGCCTCGGCGTCCGCAACCGCCTGGAGACGCGCCGGGACAACACCACCATGACCTGGTGGGACATGGACACCTTTTTCGACGTGAACATCCGGCAGCCCGCGTTCCCCGGCATCACGTACCGGGAAGGGCCGGTCTCGAACCTCCACAACCTGCTCCGCTTCTACCCGGTCTCGTGGGCGAACCTGACCATCGACTCGCAGACGCCCCTCCTCAAGACGGGGTTCACCGAGGTGAACACCGCCTTCAGCTTCTTTTTCAACCCGAACCTGCAAACGAGCATCGGCCACCGCTACATCGACGGGAACCCGTATTTCGTGAACAGCAGCGACCTCACCTTCGGCGCGTACTGGCGGCTGACGGACAACTGGGCGCTGAGCATGAACGACGAATACGAGTTCGCCACCGGCACGCTCGAAAACCAGCAGTACGAAATTCATCGGGACCTGAGCAGTTGGACTTCCTCTTTGGGCGTATATGTGCGAAATAACGGCGGCGGAAACGTCGATTACGGCGTCACGCTCACATTTACTCTCAAAGGGGCGCCGCAGGCTTCACTGCCGTTTAGCTTCGACCCGTACAACACCAACAATAGATAAGGACAGCCAGAGAATATGAGCAGCATGGATCTTTGCATCATCGGTTCGGGATATGTCGGCCTGGTTAGCGGCGCTTGTTTCGCCGAGGTCGGCCACAAAGTCGTCTGCGTCGACAACGACCCGAAAAAAGTCGCGGCCTTGCAATCGGGGCGCATCCCGATCTATGAGCCGGGCCTGGAAGACATCGTCCACCGCAACGTCTCCGCGGGCCGCCTGCGCTTCACCGACAAGATCGAGGACGGCGTCGACAACTCGCAGGTCGTCTTCATCGCCGTGCCCACCCCTCCGCAGCCGGACGGCAGCGTGGACTTGAGCTTCATCGAAAAGGTCGCCCGCGAGATCGCCGGCGTGCTGAAGGAATACCGCGTCGTCGTGGACAAGAGCACCGTGCCCGTGAAGACCGGCGAGAAAGTCGCCGAGACGATCAAGCGCTACAACCGCGCCGGGGCGGAATTCGACGTGGTGAGCAACCCCGAATTCCTCCGCGAAGGGTGCGCCGTGGCCGACCTCATGAAACCGGACCGCGTCGTCATCGGCTCTGCGAGCGACCGCGCGCTGGCGTTGATGAAGAAAGTCTACGAGCCGTTCATGGCGCCCATCCTCGTCACGGACATCAACAGCGCCGAACTGATCAAGCACGCCGCCAACTCCTTCCTCGCCCTCAAGATATCCTACATCAACGCCGTCTCGGCCATCTGCGACGCGAGCGGCGCGGACATCGAGAAAGTCGCCGACGGCATCGGCGCGGACAAGCGCATCGGACGCAGCTTCCTCAACGCGGGCCTCGGCTACGGCGGCTCGTGTTTCCCGAAGGACATCGCCGCGTTCATCGCCATCAGCGACGCGCTGGGCGTCCCGTTCACGCTGTTGAAGGAAGTGCAGCGCATCAACAAGGACCAGAAGGAGCGCTTCCTGAAAGGTCTCCGCGACGCCCTGTGGGTCTTGCGCGACAAGAAGATCGCCGTGTGGGGGCTCACCTTCAAACCGGATACGGACGACGTGCGCAGTTCCGTCGCCATCGAGATCGTGAACGATCTCGTAAAGGAAGGCGCCATCGTCACCGCCTACGATCCCAAGGGGATGGAGAAAGCCGTCGAGTGGAAAATGGTGGAAGGCGCGCGCCTCGTTCATTCGGCCCTCGAAGCCGTGGAAGGCGCCGAAGCGCTCGTCCTGGCGACCGAGTGGGGCGAGTTCGCCAACGTCGATCTCCAGGAAGTGAAAAAACGCATGATGACTCCGATGATCTTCGACGGGCGCAACCTCTTCGACCCCGCGACGATGAAAGACCTCGGGTTCGCCTACAAGTGCATCGGCCGCAGTACGGTATAGCGTTTTTCTCCACCCCGCCGTAAGTTGAAGCCCGCCTCCGTTTTGGGGGCGGGGGAAGCCATGTCCGCCGCCAACCCGCGAGCCGCTTGCGTCCAGGCCCTGCTTCGGTGGGAGGAGGGCGGGGAATTCTCCGACGCCATCATCCATGACGCGCTCGCCGAGGGCGGTCTCGGCGCGCTGGATCGCGCCCTGCTGCAGGAACTCTTCTACGGCGTGCTGAGAAATCTTTCCCTGCTGGACTTCGTCGCCTCGCTCCTGCGGGACGGCCCGGTGGACGGGTTCACGCGGCAGGTATTGCGCCTCGGGTTGTACCAGATATTCCTTACGCGCATACCGCCCCACGCCGCGGTGAACGAGACGGTCAACCTCGCCTCCAAATCCCGGGGGCTGGTGAACGCCATCCTGCGGAGAAGCCTCCGGGAGCGCGAGGACCTCGAACGCGTCCTCCGCGGGAAATCGCCCGCGATCCGGCTTTCGCACCCCGAGTTCCTGCTGGCGCGCTGGGCGCAACGTTACGGCCGCGAAGCCGCGGAAAGATTGTGCGAGTGGGACAACACCCCGGCGGAACTGTACGTCCGCGCCAACACGCTGCGGGTGACCCCGGGCGAACTTCTCCGGAGCGTTCCCGGCGCGGAAGCGAGCGCCGCGCACCCGCTGGCGATCAAAGTGAAGCAACTCCCGTTTTCCTGGATAATGGGCGGCCTATGCTACGTGCAGGACCCGAGCACCCTGCTGGCATGCGACCTCCTCGCGCCGCGCCCAGGCGAGAAAGTCCTGGACGCCTGCGCGGCGCCCGGCGGCAAGACGACCCACATGGCGCAACTGATGGAAAACCGCGGGGAGATCGCCGTGTGCGACTGTTCGCCGCAACGCCTGAAGCGCCTGGAAACAAACCTCAAACGTCTCGGCGTGGAAAACGCAACAATCGTCGTAAAGGACTGGCTGGACGACACGGCGCCCTTTGAACCCGAGACCTTCGATCGGATCCTCGTCGATGCTCCCTGCACGAACACCGGCGTGCTTCGGCGGCGGATCGACGCGCGGTGGCGGCTCGGCGCCTCGGACTTCGAGACGATGCCGGAAAAGCAAACCCGCATCCTGGAAGCCGTTGCGCCGCTCCTTAAGCCCGGCGGTGTTTTGGTTTACAGCACATGCAGCCTGGAGATTGAAGAGAATGAAAATATCCGGGCCGGCTCGTTGGAATTCGTGGAATCAAAAACGGCCCTGCCATTCCGCGACGCCACGGACGGAGCGTTCGCCGCGAAGTGGACGCGATGAAATGGTAATCCTGCGCGCAATAAAGACTGGGTGAATTTTTTCTCGATATTGGGGGTTTTCACCTATTCCCACGGCCAGAGGCTGTCGCTAAGGTCCTCTCCATGCCTCCATTCATTAAGCCGGACCAACTCTCTCCCGGAGACGTGTTTTTATATCATGGCGATTCGTTTATCTCCAAACTGATCCGCCTGTTTGACGGCACGGAATACAGCCACGCGTCGATCTGGCAGGGCGATCACGTAGTGGAGGCGCTCGGGAACGGCATTACGAAGAATACCCTCGCCGCCAGTGTAAGCGGCGCCAAGTTCGTGGATGTTTACCGGTTTATCAGTTCGGAAGGGCAGAATAAGCTCGGCTCAGCCGAGTACCCGGCGAAGCCGGTGCTCGACAGGGTGGCGTTTTACGAAGCCCATCCGGAACGTTACGCCTACGAGGAGATAGTGCTCCTGGCAATGCTGGCGTCCACACGGCGGCTGCCCATTCCCGGTCTCGGCCTTGTGTTGCGCAATGTTCTTGATTCCGCGTCGGAAGTCCTTGCGCGGATGGTCGCGGCCGGAAAGCAACCGATGATCTGCTCTGAATTGGTCTACCGCTGCTATGTGGAGGCGGGCCAGAAATATTTCATCCGCATCCGCGGGGCGGACGTGGCGATGGCGCAAGCGGCGAGCGTCCTGGCGAATGCGGGCTCGTCGGCTCCGCTCGATGCGGCTTCCGCGGCCGACGCGGCTTTCGACGAAGAGGCGGCCGTTTTTTTGGAAAATTTCTACGCGGTGAGCGGCGCGACCCCGCCGGGCGCCGCGGTGCAAGGTGAAGCGAGCCTTCAGGCGGTGGCTGATTTTGTGACGCCCGGCGACTTGAAGAAATCGCCGAATCTTCAATTGGCCGGAACGTTGCGCCTCTAATATGAAGACCAAATCGCAAAAAAGCGCGCGCCCTCGGTTGCTGACTGAAATCGAAAATATGATCCAGCCGTCCATGCCGGCCCGGGAGGCTGTTTTGGGAGCCGAAAATTTTGTTGACCCGGGGTCGCTATTTACCGGCCGCTATCTGGTGCTTCTTCCCGAGTCCGGTGGAACGTCCGCCAAACTCAAAACATTGACGGATGCCTCGGGCGTAAGCGTGGCTTCCACGGGGGATTTCGCCGAAGGATGGAGCGGCCTGGACAGCCTGGGCGGCGCGGAGGCGCTGTTTTTTTCGGAGTTGGGCGTCGCGGTGGTGGACGCGCCGCCGGATAAAACGCAAGCGCTGATGGCCGCCGCGGGAGAAGAAAGCGGCCAAGGCATCATTGTTGAACCGGAACGCTATGTATTCCCGATAGACGAGAGGGACTACTTCCGCGGTTACCGGGACGGAGTAAACGATCTTACCCGGCGAATTCTCAATCCGGGCGGCTCCGAACCCGGTTCAGACCTCGGAGGAGCTTCCCAGCCGGCTCCCGCGGCCATGCAGGTGACGTGGGGTCTCCAGGCAGCCAAGGCCGATGTGTCGAGTCGCAATGGCGCCGGCGTCCGTGTGGCGGTGCTTGACACGGGGATCGATCGTCAACATCCCGATTTTGTCGGGCGCGCGATCACGTCGCAGTCGTTTGTGAACGGAGAGGACGAGCAGGACGTCCTCGGCCATGGGACGCACTGCATTGGAACCGCTTGCGGACCGCGGCTGGTTTCCGCGCCAAACACGCCGCGCTATGGAATCGCCTGGCAGGCCGAGATTTTTGTCGGCAAAATATTTGACAGGATCACGCGGCGCGCCCCGGATTCGAGGATATTGGCCGGTATCGAAGCCGCGATGCGCCAAGGTTGCGCGGTGGTGTCGATGTCGCTCGGCGCGCCGGTGAGCGTGAACGCGCCTTTCAACGCGGTGATGGAACAGGCCGCGGCCCGGGCTCTCGCGAAAGGCGTCTTGATCATCGCGGCGGCCGGCAACGACAGTCGCCGGCCAGGAGATGTCCGTCCCGTAAGCCATCCGGCCAACTGTCCTTCCATCATGGCGGTGGCGGCGGTGGATTCGAACATGCGGGTTGCGCCATTTTCAAACGGCGGCCTGAATCCAAACGGAGGTAAGATCGACCTCGCGGGGCCGGGCGTGGGCGTTTTCTCCTCCTGGCCGATGCCCACGCGGTACAACACTCTAAGCGGAACGAGCATGGCGACGCCCCATGTGGCCGGTTGCGCGGCGTTGCATGCGCAGGCCGGCGACCTGCGGGGAGGCGCGTTGTGGGCCCGTTTGCTGCAGACCGCGCGCGCGTTGCCGCTGTCATCCTCGGATGTGGGAGGGGGGCTGGTCCAGGCGCCCCTGTGATGGTGAGCGACAGGGAGTTGCGATTTGCCTTCGCCCGGCTGAACGGTTATTGTCAGGTATGCCACGCTTCAACATATCCGTTGAGCCCGAGGGGAAAGGATTTCACGAGACGGTACAGCGTCTTCGGAAAGCGGGGGTGAAGGTTGAGCAGGAGCTCGAATTTTCCGGAGTGGTAACGGGCACCGTGGATGCTTCGGCGGAAAGCAAGTTGCGGCGAATCCCAGGCGTCAGGGACATTGTGGCGGATTCCGAGGTTCAGCTTCCGCCGCCCGAGAGTCCGGTGCAATAGCTTTCCTTCGCCTCAGAAATCGACCGATAACCCGGCGACGAGGTGGTGTGTCAACGGATCCATTTCGATGGACCCTTTCGGGATGCTCATGTTTTCGAGCGCGGCGTAGGTGAATTTGTACTCGAACATGAGGGCCAGGTGCTCGATCAGGTGAAACCTCACGCCCGCGAAGGCCTCGAGGCCGGGGCCGCGCAGTTGGTAGTTCTGGTGGAAAGAGTTGTCCACTCTCGACTCGACGTGGGGAATCGCCGCGCCAAGCCCCAGGCCGATATATGGCTGGAAGCGCCCCAGGAAATCCTTGCCCGGATTGCCGGGAAGCCAGCGGTAGACGATGTCTCCCAGCACGAGGTTCAGCCCGTGCGAGATGCTGAATGTCTGGACGATCCTGTCCATCGGCTGGACGTTGTTCACTGCAACGCCCGCGTGATCGCCCGTCACCAGGTAGTTTTGACTCGTGTTGGCGTAAAGTTTCGCGTGGAAATATTCGCCGCCGAAACCCCAGTGCGAATATTGGTCGCGAAACCAGAGGAGCCTTCCGCCGTAATAGGGCGGCGATTCGAAATCCCTGCCTTTGAAGGAAACATCGTGGAAGGTCAGATCCGTGCCGTCATTCTTTTGGACGCGCACGTCGTTGTTTTGGGTGAACGCCATTCCCGTGAAGAGGGAGAAGTCGATCTCGGCGCGCGCCGTCGCTCCGCAGGCCGCGAACACGCCGCAGAGCAGCAGCGCCAGGGATGTCGTTTGCGTTTTCGATTTCATGGGGGGCGGGCGAAGGCCATTTCTTGTAGGCGCCGCGCCGCGCCGTGGCAAGGGGATAATGCCTCAAACTTTATGCCCGGCGAAGACGGCGTAACGCAGCGAGCCGAGGTTATAGGCGAGCCAGATGCGGAACATCGTGAGGGCGAAGACGCGGTTGCGGCTGTGCCCGTTCAGGAGGTATCGGGCGTAGGCGGGTTTTCGCGCCAGGTTCACGAGGAAGCGCCGGGCGCAGATGGGCCACGTCTTTTTCACGCGCGCGGTGAGGTCTTCGAGATGATCGACGGCGAAGCCGGCCGATTCGTAGAAGCGTCTGTATTCCTGCGGGTCTCCGATGCCGGGCATGCGGCCTTCGCGGCAGATGGGTTCGAGCAACAAGCGGCTTTCCCATGCGCGGGCGTCTTCCTTCGCGAGCCAACTGCATACGACGAGGCGTCCGCCGGGTTTCAGCACCCTGGCCGCTTGCGCGAAGAAGGCGGGTTTGTCGGGCATGTGCTCGGAACTTTCGACGGCGATGACGGAGTCGAAGCTTGCGGCGGGGAGGGAATTCTCCAGCCAGTCGCCGAGCAGGTAGGAGGGATTCGGAGAGGCGGAAGCCGTCCGCGAGGCGAAGCGGAATTGCGCGGGCGAAAGGGTTATGCCCGTGACTTCGGCGCCCAGCTCGCCCGCCAGGATGCGGGCCGTCGCGCCGTAGCCGCAGCCCGCGTCGCACACGCGGTCCCCGGGCTTTATCCCCGCGTGGCGGGCGACGAGGTCCACCAACTGGCGCGCGGCTTTCGCGGGCGAATCGCCGCGCCGGAGCCATAGGCCGTGGTGGACGTGTTCGCCCCAGATTTCCCGGTAGAAATGATCCAGTTCGTCGTAGTGCCCGGCGATCTCCCCGGCGCTGGGTTGCAGGCGGGACGCGATCAAGGGTTCGCGTGCTGGTGGATGACGATCTCGACGCGCCGGTTGATCTGCTGCTGCTCGACGGAACCGCCGGGGGGTGCGATGAGTTTCGTGCTCCCGAAGCCCTTGGTCTGGATCCTGGAGGGCTGGATGCCCATCGTGGCGACGAGCCATTGCTTAACGGAGTCCGCCCGCCGCAGGCTCAGGCCCATGTTGTAGTCCGCCTTGCCAAACGAGTCGGTATGCCCCTCGATGCTGAAAGCCGCGTGCGGGTTGGTGAGGATGAGTTTGCCGAGTTTCTCGAGGCTGCTCACGGCCCCCGGGCGCAAGGTCGCCTGGTCGTAGTCGAACAACAGGTCGGTCGGCATGAGGATGGGCCCGGCCTTCGCGTTCTTTGAACCCGAAGCGCTGAGGGCCTGGTCGATGCTCTGGAAGCCTTCCGGAACCGCGCCGCCTCCCGTTCCGAGGTCGCGTAGCTTCAGTTTGGGGGCGTTGGAAATCTTCGGGTTGTCTTTGATGAGCTGGCTGCGGAGCGACGGATCGGCATCCTCTTCGATTGAGCGGCTGATCTTTTGCTCCATCTGTTTGGCGGACTGGAGCTTGCTCATGTCCAGCTTGTCCTCGGCGGGGACGAGCTGTTTTACGGGCTGTTCCGCCAGCGGGGTGGCTTTCAGTTCCTCGAACGGCTTTTCTTCCGGGGGCGTCTGGATTTCCTTCACGGGGTTGGGCATGACCATCTTCGGCTGCGCGGGTTCCTTGTCGGCGTCCAGCAGTTTTTCCGGGATGTCGATCCTCCGCGCCTTGAACACTCTCGGCACCAACCGTTGCTCGATCGGCCCTTCGCTGAAGCGCTCCAGCTTCGCGCTCTTGAAACAGATGAGCAGCCCCGCGTGGAAAAGGAGCGAGAGGATGAGCGCGAAGAAAAACCATTTGCGCATGACGGGCGCTTCCCCCGCGTTCGACTGGTATGTTTCCAGGGCCTTCACCGCCTCCAACATACACAAAGATCGCGCGGTCTCAATTCCCGGTGGCCATTTGGGGGCGCGAGCGTATGTTCTTCGTTCCTCATGACCGGATTTTGGAAAAAGCTATTCTCCTTCGCAAAGGCGAAGCTGCACTCGCTCATCCAGATTCACGACACTCCGCACGCAATCGCCGGCGGCGTCGGTCTCGGGATTTTCATCAGCTTCACGCCGCTCTTTTTCATACGGGTACTGTTGGCCGTCCTGCTCGCATGGGCCTTGCGGTGCAGCAAGATCGCCGCGGCCATCGCGGTGAATCTGCACGAGCTGATATTCTTCCTCTGGCCGTTTGTCTATCGCCTGGAATACAAGGTCGGGTTCTGGCTTCTCTCCAACCCGCATCATTTTCCTCCGAAGCTCAGGGAGGTGAACCTGATCGAGCATCTGAACTGGGACATGATTCGGTACCAGGCCCGGAACCTCGAGCGGATCGGCGGCCCGTGGATGCTCGGGTCGATGATCCTCGGCATACCGGTGGCGATCCTCTCCTTCTTCGTCACGTTGAAGCTCGTCGAGGCCCACCAGAAGAAGCATCCGCGGCATTGATGCTCGTCCAGGGGAAGCAACTCGTCTATTGCCTCAACGTTCACCGCGGGGAGACCTGGGCGGAGAATTTCGCGGCGATTCGCGAGAAAGCGCTCGCCGTGCGGCGGCTCGTGGCTCCGGGCGAACCGTTCGGGCTGGGGTTGCGCCTCGGCGGGCGGGCGGCGCGTGATCTCGCGTCGCCGGAAGCGCGGCGCGAGGCGGCCGATTATTTCGCGGCGGAAAATCTCCATGCCGTCACGGTGAACGCCTTCCCGCATGGCCAATTCCACGGCGCGCGGGTGAAGGAGAATGTCTATCGACCCGATTGGCGGACGACGGAGCGGAGAGATTACACGAATCTCGTCGCGGATATCCTTGCGGATTTGCTGCCGGAAGGGGGCAGGGGAAGCATCAGCACGGCGCCGTGTTCCTTTAAAGGATGGGTCGGGAAGGAGGATGTTTCCCTGATGGGGTCGCGCCTGGCGGAATGCGCCGCCCATCTCGCCGCCATCCGCGAACGGACGGGCAGGGAAATCTTCCTGGGTCTGGAGCCGGAACCCGGCTGTTACCTTGAGACAACGGAGGAGGCTGTCGCGTTTTTCAACGAAGCGCTGCCGCAAGAAGAGGCGGTGCGGCGGCATTTGGGCGTCTGCGTGGATACGTGCCATACGGCGATCCAGTTCGAGGAGATCGCGGAAACGCTGTGCCGTTATGAACGCGAGGGGATAGGCGTTTCGAAAATCCAGCTCAGCGCGGCTCTCCGCGTCACGCCGGACGAAGAAAGCCTCCGTGCGCTGCTCCCTTTTTGCGAGCCGGTCTATCTCCACCAGGTGAAGGCGAGGCGGCGCTCAGGCGAGTTGCTCTCATGGCTGGACCTGCCGGAAGCGCTCCGCGAAGCGCCGCGCCACCGCGACATCGAGGAGATGCGGATCCATTTCCACGTCCCGCTGTTTTTCGAGGGGAAGGGGGCGCTGGGATCGACGGCGCATTTGCTGGATGAAGCGCTCTTCCGGCAGACGCGAACGGAGCACCTGGAGATCGAGACCTATACTTTCGACGTGCTGCCTCCCGAGCTAAGGGAGGGGGGGATCGCGCATAGCATCGCGCGGGAATATGAGTGGGTTATTGGCCGGGCTGCGGCTTCCGCTCGTCGCTCTGGAGCGGGGCGCTGTTGATGACGAGGTCGCGCAGGCGCGAGGCGGTGATGACCTTGTCCGTCTGCAAGTCGATCTCGCCGTTCGGGCTGATGACGATGATGTTGAAGGCCTGTTTCACCCCGTAGTCGGCGATGACGCCGGGCCCGTTGGAAGCGACGGCGAACGGAATATCCGAAGGGATGCTCCCGCCCGCATCCTCCAAAAACGCGGCGGCGAAGACCACCTTGCGGGCCGCGAAGTCCTGGTAAAGCTCCTCGAGCTTTTTGGCTTCCTCCCGGAACGATTTTTCCTGGGGAGAGCGCGCGACGAGAAGGCAGACGGAAACGCCTCGGACGCTCTTGAGCGAGTCCAGTTTGCCGCCCGCGGCGTCCCAGCCGAAGTTCGGCGCCGGGTTTGCAAAGGCGGCCGCCGCCAGCGAGAGAAAGAGAACGAGGAACTTCGTCATATCTTCATGATGTCGGCTTCCTTGTGGGCGACGGCGTCGTCGATCTTTTTCACAAAGGCGTCCGTCAGTTTCTGGATTTCCCCTTCGAGGTCGCGTCGCGCGTCCTCGGTGATGTCGCCCGCTTTCTCGATCTTCTTCGCTTCGTCGATGCCGTCCCGCCGGTTTCCCCGGATGCGAACCCGGGCTTCCTCCGCCATCTGCTTGATCGTCTTGACGAGGTCCTTGCGGCGCTCCTCGGAAAGCTCGGGTATCGGCAGTCGGATGATCTTTCCGTCGACCGCCGGGTTGATTCCGATCTTCGACTCCTTGATCGCCTTCTCGATGTCTTTGACGGTGGCGGCGTCGAAAGGCTGGATGACGAGCAGGCGGGGCTCGGGCGTGGTTATCAACGCGAGTTGCTTCAGTTTCATGGCGGCGCCGTACGCCTGGACGTCGATGTTCTCGACGAGGGCCGGAGAAGCTTTCCCCGTGCGGATGGAGGAAAATTCGTGCACCATGTAATCGGCGCCTTTTTCCATGGCGGCCTCTGTTTCGAGAAGAATTTCGTCGGGGCTCATAATAGGGAAGACGCTTCCGAAGTCACCAGCGTGCCGACTTTCTCGCCCCGGACGGCTCTCTTGATGCTCTCGCGGTCCATCATGTCAAAGACGATGATGGGGATGTTGTTGTCCATGCAAAGGCTGAACGAGGTGGAATCCATCACTTCCAGGCGTTTGGTCAGCGCCTCGGTATAGCTGATGCGGTCGTACTTCCGCGCGTTGGGATTTTTCTTGGGATCGGAGTCGTAAATGCCGTCCACTTTCGTCGCCTTGAGGATGACCTGCGCGCCGATTTCGTTCGCCCGCAACGCCGCGGTGGTGTCGGTCGAAAAGAATGGGTTGCCCGTGCCCGCGACGAAGATGACTACGCGCCCCAGTTCCAGGTGCCGCATGGCGCGCCGGCGGATGAACGGCTCGGCGACTTCCTTCATCTCGATGGCGGTCTGGACGCGGGTGTTGACGCCGAGTTGCTCCAACTGGCTTTGCAATGCCATGCCGTTGATGACTGTGGCGAGCATCCCCATGTAATCCGCGGTGGTGCGTTCCATGCCGCGATGGCTTGCGGAAAGCCCGCGCCAGATGTTCCCGCCGCCGATGACGACCGCGATCTCGACTCCCATGGCCTGGACTTCCTGTATCCGCCGGGCCAGGTCGTTGACGATCTGCGGGGAGATGACGTCGCCGCTGCCCGGCGCGCGCAACGCCTCTCCGCTAAGTTTCAGGACGATTCGCTTGTACGGGAGGGTAGCCATGTGGCGGGACATGAAACACGAAAGCCCGGCGGCTTGAAAGGCGAATTTTTTAGATGAGCGCCCGCAGCGCCTCCACGAAGCGCCGGTTCTGCTCCATCGTCCCGACGGAGACGCGGATCCATTCCGGCAGTTTGTACGAGGCCATCGAGCGAACGATGACGCCCCGCCGCAGCAGCGCCTTGAAGATCGCGTCGCCCTCCCCCGTTTTCACCAGGACGAAATTCGCGAAGCTCGGCACGTATTCCAGCCCCAGCGCGGCGAATTGCGTTTCGAGGTAACGGCGGCCCTCCCGCGTAAGGTCCCGGGTTTTGGCGAGGTGCCCTTCGTCCTGCAATCCCGCCAGGGCGCCCGCCTGGGCGATGCTGTTGGCGTTGAAAGGCTGCCTCGTTTTTTGCAGGATGCTCATGATCTCCCTGCTCCCGATGCCGTAGCCGATGCGAAGCCCCGCCAGGCCCTGGATTTTCGAGAATGTCCGGAGCACAACGACGTTTTCGCGCCCTTCGCGGATGTATTTCAGAGTATCCGGCGGTTCGTCGACGAATTCGTAATACGCCTCGTCGAAGACGACGATGACGCGCCCAGGCACGCGATCCATGAACCGGTCGATCTCCCCCTGGGAAACGAGCGTGCCGGTCGGGTTGTTCGGATTCGCCACGAAGATTTCCCGCGTCCGCGGCGTGACGGCCGCGGCCATCGCTTCCAGATCGTGCTTGAAACCGGGGTCCGGCACTTCGACGGTCTTCGCGCCGAAAAGAGTCGCCATGAGTTTGTAGACGACAAAGGCGTGTTTGGCGGTGATGATCTCATCCCCCGGTTTCAGGAAAGCGTGCCCGACGAACTCGATGATCTCGTTCGAGCCGTTGCCCAGGAGGATATTCTCGCGGTCGAGGCCGAATTTCCCCGCGATGGCCTCCCGCAGGTAATATCCGCCGCCGTCGGGGTAGAAGTGGACGCGCTCCAGCGCCTCGTGCATGGCCGCGAGCGCCTTGGGCGAAGGGCCGAGCGGGTTTTCGTTGGAGGCGAGCTTGACGATATCCGCCGGCTTCAGGCCAAGCTCCCGCGCGACGTCCTCTATCGGCTTGCCCGGCTCATAGGTGACAAGATCGCGCAACTGTCCGTTTGCATACTCCCAGATCGACATGAAAGGATAGGTAGTCCATTACCGGATTGGAGTCTCTGAAAAATATGCGCATCGCCGTCATTTCCGACACGCACGACCGATTGCCGGACATCCTGCTCGAATCCCTGGCCGGAGCGGACGAGATATGGCATCTCGGCGACGTGTGCGAGGAGGAGACATTGCTGGAAGTGACCGCGCTCGGCCCGCCCGTGAAGGTCGTCTGCGGCAACTGCGACCGCTGCATCCGCTGGCCCATGACCCTGAAGTTCGAGATGGAGGGAACCCGGGTATGCCTCATCCATATCCCGCCGAGACAGGCGCCGGCGGGAACCGACTTGCTCCTGCACGGCCACACGCACGTCCCGCGCGACGAGATGGTCAACGGCGTCCGCTTCCTGAATCCCGGCCCCGTCTCGAGGCCGAACCGGGGCGCGCCGCCCAGCTTCGCGTGGCTCGAGCTAAGCCGCGGCGCCGCCGTATCCTGGAGGCTCCAGTTACTGCCGGGCCAACACGAGTCCGACTACTGATGCTCGTATTCTGGTGGGTCCTCACGCTTCTGTTGATGCTCGCCGGGTTGGCCGGGACGGTCATCCCTCTGATCCCCGGGACGATCATCATCCTCGGCGCGGCGGCGCTTCACCATTTCGCGGCCGGCCCGGCGCACAGCGTCGATTGGCCGACGCTCGTCATCCTTACCCTGCTGATGCTGGCGGCCCAGGCGCTCGACCTCGTAAGCGGTTCCATCGGCGCCAAATGGTTTGGAGCCACGCGGTGGGGAGCGCTTGGCGGCATCGCGGGCGGAATAGCCGGACTCTTCTTTGGAATCCCCGGGATATTCATCGGCCCGCCGGCGGGCGTGCTGATCGGCGAATTGCTCGGCGGCAAAGGAATACTACCCGCGGGCCGCTCGACATGGGGCACGCTGCTTGGAACAACCGCGGGAATCTTCGCCAAATTCCTGATAGGGCTGGTGATGATTGCCTGGTTCCTCATCGCGGCCATTCATTAGCGAGTGAGCCGTTGTCGTTGCGGGCGGCTGACACAGCCGCCTCTACAACGAATCGGCGGGTGATTGCTGGATTTGCTCCTGCGTCAGGCGGACGACGATTTTGAATTCCTCGTAGCTGATTCGCTCGACTTCACCCGTGGCGACCAGGAATTTCTTTCCCGCGAACAAGTGGCCGGTTTCCCCGGCGATCTGGCGGATGACCCAACTCTTGTCGTCCATGGCGAAATCGGTGACGTGCCCGGCAAGCCCGTCGCTCGCCTCGAGGGCGTAGTTGAGAACGGACTTCGCGCTCCGCAGGTGCGCGTCCTCCGTTTGAGTAGACGGCTCGGGCGTAAACGGTTCGGGCGGCGGGACGACTGCGAGCGCGCCAGCGTCCCATAACGCGCCGGGAAAGGCGCTCATGCCCCAAAGCCCGCCGCCGTTCCAGTAGGAAGGCCAGCCGTAGTAGCGGTAGTATTCCTCCTCGTATTGCCGCGAGACGGGTTTGTGCGATTCGATGGAAGGGCTGTTCTCGATCTGCTCCTTCGTCAGGTTTACGGAGAGGGCTTTTCCGCCTTCGATGACGCTTCCGAACGCATGGGGCGAGATGAGGACCAAGCGGCCCGGTATCCAGGAGCCGGTATCGACGACCAGGTAACGCACCGCCCAGGCGGCGTCGTCGAAATAAACGTCCTTGATGTGGCCTATGTGTCCGCCGTCGGATGCGGCGAGTGTGTTTCCAAAGAGCTGTTTGACGATCTGCAACATAGCGTACCCATACAGCATCGCGGACTAGAAGGCGACGCCGAATGTGACGTGGAAGGCGCCGACGCTTTCATCGGGCTTTTTGTCGGGGTTGTAGCCGTAGTCGATCCGCAACGGGCCGATTGGCAGCCGGTAGCGGATTCCGCCGCCCAGTGCGTAACGCAGATCGCCGACGCCTTGCGAAACCTTGGAGCCGATGCCGCCGGCATCCGCGAAGACGGCGCCTTGCAAATCTCCGTACAGCGGAAAGGTGTATTCGATATTGAGGGTCGTAAACGTTTCGCCGCCGATTGGGAAATGGTGCGAATCCTTGGGGCCCAATTCCAGTTCATTGAAGCTCCGCACGGTCCGCGCGCCGCCGTTGAAGAAGCGCTCGTCGATGGGGATCGTGGATTGCCCCTGGAAAGGCTCGATGATGCCGCCGCGCGCGCCGAACGCCACCATGCTCGTGACCTTCTCAACGCCGTCTTCCGCCTTCGTTTTCGTTATCGGCAGGTAGTAGGAGAAGCGGTACGTGGCGCGCAGGAAATCGAGCGAGCTGCCGATGACGCTGGAGGCCGCATCCGCCGTGAGGTTGGCGATGTAACCCCCGGCGGGGTTTATCTTGCTGTCGCGCTCGTCCAGGGTGGCGGTGGCGCCGATGCTGTTCGCGAGGTAACCGGTTTTCCCAAGGTCCTGCACTTCGATGCCGCCGTTCTGGATGCTGACCTGCCGCACCAGGAGGAAGACCGTGCCCTTGAGCTTTTTCGTCAGGTCGCGGCCAAGCTCGAGCCGGAAGCCGGTTTCATCTTTGGAGTAGCCGAGGTTTTGCTGGTTCAAGGCGTAGAGCTTCGCCTGCAGGGCGTAGTCGCTCTCAAGAAACCAGGGGTCGTTGTACAGGATTTCTCCGCGCAGGAACCGCTGCGCGTACTCGAAGGTGGAAGTAAGCGAACGCCCCGTGCCGAAAAAGTCGTGGTCGCCGAGCGTCAGTTGCGCGATGGCGCCTTCGAACGTGTCGTAGCCAAGGCCGAAGCCGACCTCCTTGGCCTTCGCCTCCTCGACCTGCATGTCGAGCGCGACTTCATTGGTCGGCAGGGCGCGCGGGGTTATCGTCAGTTTCTTGAAGAGTCCCGTCCGCATCATCGCCTCGAATTCTTCGTTGAGCTTGCGCGGGTCGTATATTTTTCCCTTCAACTTCGCGAATCGCTTCGGGAGAAATCCGGCGTGCAGGCGGTCAAGGCCGGTTACGTTCACCCCGTCAAAGCGAAACAAGTTGCCGGACTCGATCTGGAAGTTGACCGGGACGACGCCTTTCACGGCCGTATCCGGGTTGCTCTCCGCGGTCACCTTCGCCAGGAAGTAGCCGTGCGTCTTGTAGAAGTAGACGACGGTCCGCTGCATGTTCGTGACCCCGTCCTGCGTGTAGGGCTTGGTGGAAAACGGGGCGAGTTGATCCGACAATTCTTTCTCGGGGTAGAAGACGAGGTCTCCCGAGAAATTCAGCTTGCCGAAAGTGTAGCGGATTCCTTCCTGGATATCGACGTGGAGCGCGACGCCCGTCTTGTCCGGCGAATAATGAATCTCCGCGGGTTTGACGACGGAGTGGAGATACCCCTCCGACTGATAGAGCGCGGCGATCCGGTCGACGCCGGTCTGGATGTCCTCCTCTACGAACGGGAGATTCCCTTTGGCGCGCGGGAAGCGCTCCTGCGTCGCGCCGAGCAGGTAGCCCGCCATCGTGCCCGAGGTCGAAAGGGTGTTCCCGCTGAAGCTGACCCCGGTGACGTGGGTGAGGGGGCCTTCGCGAATCTTCAGCGTAAGGCCGCCGTTTATCTCCCACTTCACCTCCGCCTGCGAATAGCCGTTGCGGTGGTAGAAAACGCCCAGGAAAAACGCCGTGTCATCCGCGGAGGCGGGGGTCAGCCCGCCCTTGTTGATGGCGTTGATCTGATCCGCGATGGCCGCGCGCAACTGGCTTTCGGAGAACTTCGTCGCGCCTTCGAACCGGATGCCGAAGTTCGTCTTCGCCGGCGCGGGCGTCGGCATCGACTGGACGGGATTCGGGCTGTATTTCTCGACCGCCGCGCGCGCGCACAATGTGGAAAGCAGCAGCGCCGCCAGGATAAACGGCTTCATCGGAAATGGAGGAGGTACCGCACTTCGCCGCGCAGATACCCCTGCACGTCGAGGCCGCCCACGAGCTGGTATTGCTGGGTCAGCTTCAAGGTGGTTGTCAGCTCCTGTTTCCCGGTGCGGGGGTCCACGCCGCCCACGTTCACCGAGATGCGGTCCGCCAGCGATTCATTCTCCGAAGGCGCTTTCTGCTTGAAGACCTTCCGGTAAACCTTCTGGAACAGCAGCGCCGCCGCCCGGCCCGCCAGCACGTCGGCGGCGCCGCTGCCGGTCAATTCCTGCGAGGTCGCGCCCGTGGCCAGCAGCGAGACGATGTCCTCCTGCGGCAGGGGCGGCTCGCTCGAGAGCACCGTCTGCGGATTGGAGGCCTCGCCCGATATATAGACGTTGATGTTGTAGTCCCGCATCTCGGTCGTCCCTTGCATGTCGAGCGTGGGGACGAACGGGTTGTCCTCGGTGAAATAGACGTAGCCGGAGGAGATGTTCAGTTTGCTGAACGGGAGGGAGGCGACGAAGTTTTCGATCCGCACGCTCCCCGTCAAGGACGGCTGGAGCCCGGTTCCCCCGAGTTTCAGGTCGATGGTCGCGCCGCCGTTCGCCATGTTGCCCTTGATCAGGAAGGGGTCTTTCGACTTGATGGCGATGTCGAAGCTCATGTCCCGCAACGGCGGGTTGGGGAAGGAGACGGTCGCAGGCGGCTCGGGCGGTTTCGGCGCGGGCCTGCCGGGCAACTGGAGCGGCAGGATGTCGATCTCGCGGAAGAATTTGCTCTTCGTCACGGCGACCGTTCCCGCGACGTGGGCCTTGCCGAGCGGGCCGCTGATCTTGATGTCGGAATCCGCCCGCACCGTCACCGTGTCGTTGCGGAGGAGAAGGGCGCTGGTGGAGGTCAGTTTCAGATCCGTCACGGCCTGCATCGGCTCCGCAAGATTCGCGAACCGGATGGTTCCCGCCAGGTTGAACGGCCCGCCGGAGATGTCACCGCCAAAGCGGTTGAACGTGAGCCGGTTCCCGTCAAAACGGATGTCGCCCTTGAATCCGCTGACGGCGGGCAGGTTCGCCTGGAGGAAGCGGATGGCGTTGAGGTCGAGCAGCGCGGAGCCGCTCATCCGCGGGTGGGCGATGCTGCCGGAGACGCCCGCGTCGATGCTCATGCCGCCGTCCGCGAAGCGGATGGCGGGGACGAGATCGCTGATGAAGCCGACCGAGCTGCGGGGCAGCTTCACCGAAAGCTGCACGGGCGAGTTCTCGTCGATCTTCTTTTCCTTGATCAGTTTTTTGACGGGCAGCGGCACGGAGCCGTTGACCTGCAGCGGATTGATCTTCGGCTGCCGCAGCGTGCCGTTGAGCGTTAGCTGGTCATCCTTCAAGCCCAACGTGAGATCGAGCGTCGCGGGCGCGAGTTTCGCGGCGGCTTTCGCCTGCAGGTCGCGGCCTTCGACATGGATGTTCGCCACGGGTTTGTCGAGGCTGCCATCGGCGGTGACGGTCGTGGTGAACACGCCCTTGGCCGGCGCGTCGCCGCCCGCCGGAGGCTTGAGCAGCGGTTCGATGCTGAGGTCTTTCGAGACGAGATTCACCTGGATCCGCCCGTTCTCCGGCACGAGGGAGTTCACGTCCTTCGGCGTCCTCAGATCGAGGGGAAGGGTGATCGACCCGGAGAGCAGCCCCGTCTTTCCCTGCTGCAGGAGTATGTCGTGGATGCTCAACTCGGAATTTTTCAGGTCGATCCGCGCCTGGAGATTTCCCTCGTTCGTGCTGAAACGGAGGGTGGGGAAGGCGATGACCTCGGGGGTGTAATTTCCGGCGACCGCGATCTCGATGGACTTGACCTGTCCGAACTGGCCGCCGTGGAGCGTGACTTCGCCTTTCCCGGAATGATGTTCAAGCCCCGGCTGGCCGGAACCTTGCCACGCGATGTCCAGCGCCCCGGCTATCGGCTGCTTCACCCCGCTTGCTTTGAGGATGGAGTTGAACGCCGCCAGGTTCCGAACGTTCACCCGCAGCGCGCCTTCGTAGGGATACGGCTGTTTCAACTCCGCCTTGCCCGAAGCCGTTATGTGATCCGACGCATTCAGGGCGAGGTTCAGGCTCTTGAGTTGAGCGACGTTGTCGACCACGGCGGCTTCGAGGTCCAACCCGTCGGCGGCAAAATCGTTGAACGCCAGCTTTCCGGTCTTCACGGTCATCGCTCCGTTGTAAACGCCGTCGCGCGAACTGAAGTTGCCGCTCGCCTGCACGCCGCCGCTGATCCTGTCCTTCGGCGGGACGGCGTAGAAGACCGTCACGTTCGGCGCGCCCGCGGCGAACTCGGCGTTGAAAGGCATCTTCACGAAATCGTTGTCGCGCGGAAGCCGCGAACTGCCGTGCAAAGTGATGTCGCCGGTTTGCCGTTTTATTTCCACGCGGTCGAGTTGCAGGCGATCCTCCTGGCTCGTGATTTTCGCGGTGAGGGAGTCGATGGCGTAATCCGCATAACGCACCGGGCCCAATGTCGCACGGATCTCGGTCCGCAAGCCGTCGAAAAACGGCGTGGAAGACCGGAGCGTTTTTTCCAGGTTCGCGTGCAATCCCAACTCGGAGAGGGTCGCGTTTGCCGCGGCGATCTCCTTGCCGTCCGCCGCGACGTCCGCGGTGAATTTTCGATTGTGCAACCCGAACGTCCCGCTCGCGGCGACGCTCCCGGCCGTGATTTGGGGCGAAAGCCGCGCAAGCTCGGGGGCGTCCACGTTGAACAGGCCGTCCACCTCCGCGGCGGCGAGGTCGTCCGTTGCCGGAGGCAGAATGCATTTCGCTCCCAGGGTTATGGTGTTTTTCCCGATTTTCACTTCGGCGGTCTCGATGGTCGCGACGCTCTGGTTCGCGTTGATCCTGGCTTTGACGCTGTCGATCTTCAGCGCGCCTTGCGTGATCGCGTCGATCTCCGCCTCGCAACTTCCATTCAGCGAAGCGGGGACGTTCGGATCGCCCGTGACGGTGAGCGCGAGACCGGTGAATGTCGCGGACGGCAGCGATTTTAAATCGAGATACCTGCCGAGTTTTTCCACGGAGACATTCCGGACGGCGGCGCCAACCTTCATATCCGCCTTGTTCTTTCCAAGCTCGTGCAGGAAGAGGGAGAAATCCGCCGAGCCTCCAAACAAGTGCGCATTCAGCGCGAGGCTGTTGATCTTTTCCAACCGCCGCGAGGCGTCCATCTCCACTTTGTCGACGTGGACATCCTCATCCAGGTTCAGGTGGGCGATGACCAGGTCGCGGTTCGTATAGCTCGTCGTCGCGGAAAGGTTCTCCCAGGTGCGGAATTGCGGGATCTGGATTTTCGCGACGCTGAAGACGCCGGGCTGGTCGGTGTCGAGCGTCAGGGTCAGATTCTTCACGGCCAGGTTTCCGCCGGGCTGTTGCAACTCGAGGCTCAGGTTCTCGATATGAATATGGTCGGTGTAAAGAGCCGGAATCTGGAAAATGCCGCTCAAGGTCTGGCCGAGGTCTTCCTTTTGGGAAGGCGATTGGGCGGCGACCGGATGGATCATGACGGTGGCGTTCTTCAACTCGTAGCTTTTCAGGAACCCTTCGATGCCATTTCGGGCGAGGCCGATGAGATCGTAGTTCACCTGCACTTTTTCAATGGAGATCTTTTCCACGGGACTCGGCCCCGTGGGCGAGGCGCGGACATTTTCCAGGCTTAAGCTCGAATAAATGCTTCCGCCCACGTCCAGGCTGAGGGCGATGTGCTGCTTCGCCGCGAACTTTACCGCCGCGAGACGAATGACCCCATGCAACAACGGGCGGTGAAACGCCAGCAGCAACACGACGAAGCCGAGCAAGCCCCAAAGGACGCGCCGCAACCAGTGGCGTTTCGGACGTTTCGTATTCACGGAGCGTTAAATTAGCGTTTTACACGCGGATGGCAAACCGAAGCGGGAGACCATGCTTGGAAAGACGCAGCCTTCGTGCCATGCTGAATGCGGCAAAAATGGACTTTCTCACGAGAGCCTGGAGGGTGGGCTGGCTCACCATCGTCAAATACAACCATACCGATGGCGAACAGCGCGCCGCGTCCTTTGCCTACTACGCGTTTTTCGCGCTGTTTCCCTGCATCATTCTATTCATATCCGTCGGCGCTTATTTTCTTCCGCATCCCGAGCAGATGCAGACCATGACGCTGGACTTCATCAGCAAATACCTGCCGGTGGATACGAACGGCCAGAACCTTGTCATCAACACCGTCCGCGGCGTCATCAAACACAGCCTGTTGCGCAACGGCATCGCCTTCCTGGGGCTGGCGTGGAGTTCCCTCCGCTTCTTCCAGGCGCTCGTGCGCGGCATCAATCGCGCCTGGGGTACGCACGAATATTCCTGGTGGCGCCTGCCGATCAAAAACCTCGGCATGACGGGCATCCTAGCCAGCGCGCTGCTCGTCGGCCTCGTCGCCCCCGCCATCGTGAACGCCGTCGCGGCGTACTGGAAACGCCACGCGATCATCTACGACTTCGGCCTCGTGGCGCAGGGCTTCCGGCGTTTGCAACTCGTCCTCCCGACGCTGGTGCTCTTCTACGGCCTGACGATGTTCTACAAGTTCGCCCCGCGCCGGAAGACCTCCTTTTCCGAGGTCTGGCTGGCCTCGCTGCTCGTCGCAATCTCCCTGCAGGCGCTGCAAAAGCTCTTCGTCCTGTATACGGCGAACTTCGGCCATTTCAACGCGGTTTACGGCGCCCTGGGGGGCGTCGTCGCGCTGCTGATGTGGATTTACCTCTCCGGCTCGCTCATCATCCTCGGGGGCTGCCTGTGCGCCGCCGCGGCGGAAGTCAGGGATTCAGAAACACCCGGTCGCACGAGGGGTCCATCACCCGCGCCCCCGGAGGAATCCCCCGCACGTCGATCAAATTGTGAGGGCGGTAAGGACTGAGGACGTAACCCGGGTATTCGGAGGGGCGGGCGTAGGGGTATGGTCCGTTCTCGGCGTAGTACCGTTCCCGATCCTGCTTGTTGGCTTCCCCGATGAGAGCGCCCGTGCCCGCGCCGACCGCCGCGCCCACGAGCGCGCCCCGGAGCCTGCCCGTTGCGAGCGCGCCGATGACGCCGCCCGCTATGGCTCCGGTTTCGGCGCCCCGGCCCGGCGTTTCACAGCCGGTGAGGCTCAAGCCGGAAGCCGCCAGGAGAGAAAAAGCCGCGAGACGAATCTGGTATGTTTTCATGTTTTTCGTTGGACGCGCGCTGGCCGCATTTTGTTCAACGCGCCGCTTAATAGAACCCCGCACACCGTCGCGAGTTTCGCGGCCTTGTTCAAGCCGTAGCGTTTTTCCAGGACGCGGAAGCCGTCCGACTGCATCCGCGCGAGCAGCCGCCGGTACACGTGCCGCATGATTTCCGCCGCGACCATCGCCTGGCGATCCTCCCGGGGCAGCCCGGCGGCCGCGCTGTCGTAGAAGGCGATCGCCCGGGCGGCTTCGAATTCCAGAAGCTGTCGGAAGGCGTCGTTGAATCGCTTTTGCCCAAGGTCCGCCGCCGAATAACCGAAGCGCTCCCTATCCTCCAGCGGCAGGTAGATGCGTCCGCCGTTGTCGAAGTCCTGGCCGACGTCGCGGATGATGTTCGTCAGTTGCAGAGCCATGCCGAGGTTCACGGCGTACTGGCGGCAGGCGGGGTTTTGATAGCCGAAGATTTCTATGCTGGCCAGCCCTACCACGCACGCGACGCGATGACAGTAAACCCGCAAGTCCTCGAACGTGCGGTAAGCCGCTCCGCGCAAGTCCATCTCGACGCCCGCGATGATCTCGAAGAAATATTCGGGCGGTATGTCGTATTTCGCGATGAGCCGGCGTATTTCCATTCCCAGCGCGGGTTCGCCGGGGAACTGGCCGTGGATGCACCGTTTCCACGCGTTGAGACCGGCCTCTTTCTCTTCCGGGGAGGAAGCGGCGGAGTCGGCAATGTCGTCCACCACGCGGCAAAACGCGTAGAAGCTCGTCATGTCCTGGCGCTTTTCCTTTGGCAGCGAGATGAACGCGAGCGCCAGGTTCGATTTGCTGGAGCGGGTTATCTCCTCCGAATTGCCGTTCATACGCGCACGAGGGGGCGGACGGCGCCGCCGGTTACTTCAAAGCAACGGTCCGCGACGGCGGCAAGCTCCTCGCCCTCGGCGCTGACGACGAAGGCGGCGCCAAACTCCGCGGCGGCCCGGCGCAACGTCTCGCCGAAATCCGGCTCCTCGCCGGCCCCGGCCTCGACGAACACGATGTCCGGCAGGTTTACCAGCGCCCGCGCCAGCGCGGCCCGCCGCTGCTCGGCGCGCGAAAGGTCCTGCACCGCCGCCTGTTCGCGAGGGCCGAGGTTTACGAAATCCAGGAGCGCGCGGGTCCGCGCGTGCGCTTCGCCCGTGTCCACGCTCGAGATTTTGAAGAACGGCATCGCCACGTTTTCCACCACGGAGAAGGAGGGGAGCAGATACGCCTCCGCGAAGAGGAACCCGAAATGCCGGTTCCGCAGCGCGGCGCGTTCCGGCTCCGGCAGGGTGCGCGTGGGCCTGCCGCGGTGGACGATTTCCCCCGCGTCCGGCGCTTCGAGCAGGCCGAGCGCGCGCAGGAGGAGGCCTTTGCCGCACCCCGGCGCGCCGACGAGGAGATTCAAGGTTTTCGCCCCGATGGAAAGGTTGACCCCGTGCAAGCCCCCGCAGCTTACAGCTTCCGCGGAAAGGAGGGGGGCGCCGGCCATTAAAAACGAATCCAGTTGTCGTGAACCCGCCCTGTTTCACAACGTTTAAATAAACAAACCCAGGCGGAAAGGAGCCAGCCCGCCATCAACGCCGCGAGCATCGGGTAAAGCAAGCGCCAGAGCAGGATGACGCCGGTGCGTTCGCCCAAGCCCCGGACGAGCGAGAAATCGAGGCATTTCAAGAGAAAGAAGTGGATGCCCGCGATGAGGATGAACCAGCCGAAGAGCCAGCCGTGCGAACGGACGAACCGCATATGGCCGCCGAGCGCGCGCCGCAGCGATTCGCTGTGGAAGGTGAGCGTTATCTGGACGGTCGAGAAGAAAATGAGGAAGAGGGCCATCAGCAGGCGGACGGTGTAGTCGCCCGTAAACGGCCCGGTCAGGGAGGCGAACGCCGGCAGGGTGGAGAGGATCGACGGCACGTTGAAGAGGATGGAGCTGAGGAACATCACCACGGCGGCCCACTTCAGGACGAAGGCGGAGCGGCGGATGGCGAGGTCGATGAGGTGGGTGCGGGTATGGGAGAGGCCGCGCACCCAGACGTACGCGAGCAGGATGATGTATATCTGTATGTAGACGCCGAAGAGGTATTCGAAGAGGAACGAGAGCCAGTCGATGGCCAGGCAGACCTGCAGCAGCAGCAGGCCGGAGGCCGGGTAGGCGTTGTTCAACGCAGGCAAGGCCGGCCCGTAGAGGAACGGCTTCACGATTGCGGCCACGGCGCACAGGGAGATGGCGAAGTAGATGAGCCAGCCCGCGAAACCGAAGCGTCGCTTCAGGGCGCCGCGCAGGACGGCGTGATGCCCCTCCCAGTTGATGAGCAGGAGAAACGCCGCGGCGGCGGAGCAGGGGAAGGTGGTGATGATGTTGTTGAAGATGCCCGCGACGCTCTCCAGCGCCGGCAGCCAGCTGTCCGCCAGGACTTTCATTTGCATGTCGGGCGTCAGGAACCACGCGCGGTTCCAGACGAATTCGGGCCGCTTGCCGATTGGAAGCGCCCAGTGCAAAAAGACTTCCACCCCCAGGTTGAAGGCGGCGTAGCAAAAGCCGAACACGAGCAGGACGCCCCATATGGAGCCGTGCCGCCGTATGCAGCGGAACCCGTCGCGCAGATCGCCGCGCACCGGGTTGGTGAACATCAGGAGGATGTAGCCCGCCGCCGCGCCGAGGAGATACCAATGGCGGTTTGGATCGGCGGGAAACATGGGTTCCTATTCTCTGGCGGCGGATTCGATCTGCACTACGTTGTCGGGCGACAGGAACACCGGGCCGCCCAGCATCGCGGCGCCGGTGAAGATTTGGGCGGCCTTCACCGCCATGTCGGTCGTTCGCGCCACTTCCTCGCGCGATTTCCCGAGCACCATCATCCCGTAGTTCTGCAGCAAGAGGAGCTTGGGGGCGATCTTGTTCCGATCTCTCCAGAGAATGATTTTTCGCTTCACTTCGCGCGCGAGCGGCAGGCCCGGTTCCGTATAGGGTATGAGGACGGAGGACGCGCCGCAAGCCAGTATCTCGTCATGGTACGTCCGGCGATCCGAGAACTGGCGCGCGCGCGGGGAGCAGAGAATCTGGCTTACTTCTATCGGCTGCGTCCGCGCGGCGAAACGGACGCCGTCGAGCGTGAAGAGATACGCGTAGATCGCCGCGTCCTCGCTCGGGTTCGGCTTTTTCTGGTCGAGTTCCAGGGCGGGTTCCTCCGGTTCCTCCGCTTTCTTTTCGTCCTCCTCGGACTCGATCGAGGCCAGGAGTTTCTTTGACTGCGCCTCGACCAGCGTGGCGGCGGTCAGTTTTGAAAGCAGCGCGCCCCGGGCGGAGACGAGGAACTTCGCATCCCCGGTTTTCACGGCGCAGGAGCCCTCCCAATGCAGGGTCAGGCGCGAGGGATGCGTCCCGAGCGCCTTGCCGAGCGCGACCAAATCTTGTGACGGGTTTTCTGACATGAGGCCGACTACCTTATTAGACCAAAGTGCTTCGTAAAGGGCCAATACACGAAGAGCCCGCACCCCATGAGATTTTCCTCCGGCACGCGCCCCCAATAGCGGCTGTCGAGGCTGTTGTAGCTGTTGTCCCCCAGCGCGAAATAACTCCGCGGCGCGAGGGTGACGCTCTGGCCGTCGCTCAGGCTCGCCACTTCCTCGTAGCCCCGGTAGCCGTTTTCCTTCGACATCACCCGCTCGAACCCGGCGCCTTCCGCCAGCTTTCCATTTATATAGAGCCTGGGCGACTGTATCCGCAGCGTGTCGCCCGGCACGCCCGCGAGCCGCTTGATGAAAAATTGCGAACCGGAATCGGGCGGCAGCGTCTTCTCGATCCCGAGAATCCCCGTCGTCTTGAACACGAAAACCTCGCCCCGGTCCGGATGGCGGAAGTTGTAGCTGATCTTGTCCACGAAGACGTGGTCGCCGGCGTTTACGTAGCCGCGCGCGATGACATCCCCCGCCTTGTATTCGGAACCCCATTTCACGCCGAAGACCCTGCTCAAGGCCGCGAGCGGCGCATAGACGGTGTAGCTCCTGGAGCCGCAATCCACGACGCAGTAGCTGATGAAGGGCAGGGGATTGCTCTCCGTGACGCCCACGACCGTGCAATCCTCCTTCGCCACGACATCGACGTAATTCCGGCCGAGCACGACGAACTCCAGGATGCGCTCCAGGATATTGGGCGGCTTTTCGCCGGTGGCGTAGGCGATGATGCCGTTGAGGCTGGGCTGCATCGAGCCGGTCGGAATCGTGAACGGCTGGAGGAAATACGTCCGCACCGCGATGGCGATGACGATGGCGACGAGAAACACCTCGCAGTTTTCCCGCCAGGCCGCGTCGGCGGGGGGCGGGAGGAGATCGCCCCAGATCTTTTCGAGCCGGCCCGTCTCCAGCTCGACGGCGGCTTTGTCCCGGCTCGCGACCGCCCTCTCCAGCGCGCCGATCCGCTCCTGGAATTCGGCGGCCTTCGCCTCCGGAAGCAGGTCGCGTTTGTATTGGAACAGCTTCCTGGCGTTCTTGACGATGATCTTGCCTTCCTTGACGTGGCGAGGCGTGAGAAATGGAATCATAAGACTATTGCGATTTTAGCACCTCGATGAACGCCTCCTGCGGGATGTTGATCTTGCCGATGCTCTTCATCCGCTTTTTGCCTTCCTTCTGTTTTTCGAGGAGCTTGCGCTTGCGGGTTATATCGCCGCCGTAGCATTTGGCGATGACGTTTTTGCGCATGGCCGCGACGTTTTCGCGCGCCACGATTTTCCCGCCGATGGCCGCCTGGATCGCCACCTGGTAAAGCTGTTTTGGGATGACCTCCTTCAGCTTCGCCGCGAGCTGCCGCCCGCGCGCCTCCGCCTTGTCGCGATGGACGATGCTCGAAAAGGCGTCCACCGGTTCGTCGTTCACGAGCATGTCGAGCTTCACGAGCTTTGCCGCGCGATACCCCGCGTGCTCGTAATCCATGGAGCCGTAACCGCGGGTGATGCTCTTTATTTTGTCGTTGAAGTCCACCAGGATTTCATTCAGCGGCAGGTCGCAGTTCAGCATCACGCGCCGGGCGTCCAGCGATTCGGTGTGCTTCAATTCGCCGCGTTTTTCCATGATGAGCTGCATCAGGGCCGAGATGTTTTCGTTGGGGCAGAGGATGAAGGCCTTCACGATCGGCTCGCGTATCTCCGCGATGACGCTCGGGTCGGGCAGATACGCGGGATTGTCCACCTCGAGGCGTTCGCCGTTGGTGCGGATGATTTCGTAGATGACGCTCGGGTACGTGGCGATGATGTCCATGTCGTACTCGCGCCGCAGCCGCTCCTGGATGATCTCCATGTGCAGCAGCCCGAGGAATCCGCACCGGAACCCGAATCCCAGCGCCACCGAGCTTTCCGGCTGGTAGACGAAGGCGGAGTCATTGATCTGGAGCTTGCCGAGCGCCATCTTGAGATGCTCGAAGTCCGCGGTGTTGATCGGGTAGATGCCGCTGAATACCATCGGGTGGATTTCCTGGAAGCCCGGCAGGGGCTCGGGCGCCGGGTTGCGGCTGCCGGTGAGCGTGTCGCCAATCTTGATCTCCCCGGTGCTCTTGATATTCGCGATGAAGTAGCCGACGGACCCGGCTCCCAGCCGCGGGACCGCTGAAGTCTTCGGGATGAAGATGCCGGCCTCCTTCACTTCGTAGTTGCGGTTCTCGCTCATGAGCTTCACCCCGTCGCCCGCCGCGATGGAGCCGGAGAAAATCCGCACATACGCGACGACGCCCCGGTAAACATCGAACACCGAATCGAACACCAGCCCGCGCAGGCGGTCGTCGTCATAGGCCTTTGGCGGCGGTATGCGCTGCACGACCGCTTCCAGGATGTCGACGATGCCCACGCCCGCCTTCGCGCTGCACGGAATGGCTTCCTCGCCGGGGATGGCGAGGATTTCCTCCAGTTGCCGCTTCACGGTCGGCAGGTCGGCGTTCGGCAGATCGATCTTGTTGATGACGGGGATGATGGTCAGCCCTTGCTTGAGCGCGAGATGCACGTTGGCCACCGTCTGCGCCTCGACGCCCTGCGCCGCATCGACCACGAGCACCGCGCCTTCGCAGGCCGCGAGGCTGCGCGAGACTTCGTACGCGAAATCGACGTGGCCGGGCGTGTCGAGCAGGTTCAACTCGTAATCGAGCCCATCCTTGGCCCGGTACGCCATCGTGACGGGATGCGCCTTGATCGTGATGCCCCGCTCCCGTTCGAGGTCCATCGAATCGAGAAGCTGATCCTGCTTGTTCCGGTCGGCTATCGTGCCGGTGGTTTCGAGCAGACGGTCGGAGAGCGTCGTCTTGCCATGGTCGATATGGGCGATGATGCAGAAGTTCCGGGTTTGACGCAGCGACATGGAAAGGCGGGAACTATCGTGAATGGGGCGGGGTGGGTCAACCTCTAGTGCAGCCCGAGTTGATCGCCGAGATAGCTTTGCAAATAACGCAGCGGGCCGGCCTGGGCCAGATACTTCTCCAGGAGCGGGAACGCCTCCGGACGGCTTCGAAGCGCCGCGAGCACGTCCGCGCGGCATTCGGTGTGAGCAAGCTGGGCGAAGATATTGACGAGCCGGACGGCCGCCTCGGGCTGGATGTCCGGGCGCCCGCCATCCTTCCGCTGGGCAAGCGTTTCGTCGAGCGCCTTCCCCCAGTCGTGCATTTGGAAAAATGTGTACCCGCGGAGGTTCCGGACATCGGCGGCATAACGCCCGTTGGGAAAAGCGCGGTCGTAATCGTCGAGCGCTTTAAACACTCTCGCCGGATTAAACGGCTCCGGTTGACAGCGCCACAGCACATCGTCGTAGTCGCCTTCGGGATAGCCCGGCTTCGGAACGCCGACGGTGAAAAAGCGCGGCCGCGAGAGCGATTGCACGGAACGGGCGAGGACGAAGAGCGCCGCTTCGCGCTTGCGGCTGCGCGGATGTTTCTCCAGGAATTCGCGCGCCATTTTTTCGATGCGGGCATAGTCGCGCGAGACGAAGGTGAAGCGGCTCCCATCCTTGTCCACGCTGCCGGTATCCACTTTAAACCCCGCGCCGGAAACCAGCCCGAGGAGGCTGAATTCCAGGTAATCCGCGACCGGCTTCATGACCGGGTTCTTTAACGCCTCCTTTATCTCGGAGGCCACGACGGCGGCGTCGGGAACCGGCTTGTCCGTTATCCACAAGGAACCGTGCGCGCGGAGCATGACATCCAGCCGTATCCCGACGTAGATGCGCTGCATCTCGGCCGTCACGTTCGGTTCGGAGAAAAACGCGTTGAGATCGTCCACCAGGTTGACATAAGGCGCATCCTCCACGGATTCGCAGCGATCCGGCATCCTCCTGATCTCCGCGGCCATCTCCCCAGGCGGCAGGGAAGCGGCGTCGCGCTTCAACGCAAGGATGCTTTCCCGCAGCGACGGTTGCTCATCCCGGTTGGTTTCGCTGTTTGCGCCGGCGTATTCGTATCCAAGGGCGCGGGCGTCGCGATCCTCGCCCCAGGAAATCTGTGCGACCGGCGTGGAAAAATTCCAATAGACGGCGTAACGCTTCGCTTCCACGGAGTTCGGGCATTCGGCGCGGAGCTGGTCGTAAAGCTCGCGGGAGACCTTGTCCCCGTTTGCCTCCCGCGCCCGCTCCCCGGCGTAGGCGGAAGCGGCGGCTATCTTCGCCATCGCGTCGAGAGCCTTCCACCGCGCCTGCGCCGCCAGTGTCGTGCCGGGCGCGGCGCGCGCGGCCCGCATCCACCAGCGCGAGGCGTGGCGAAGTTCATCCCGCTCTTCCAATTCAGCGTCCGGGTTCTTCATCGCCAGCGTCTGCCCGTTCCGCCTCCGCAGCAAATCGTCGGGGATGATTCCCGTCGGGGTCGGCACATCGAGAGGCCTATTCAAAAGCTTCGACCGGGCCGCCGCCCACGCGTCGCCCAGCCGCAGCATCAGGTCCGCTTTCCTGTCGCCGGAAGCCGCGTCCGCCGCAGCCGTCAGCTTTTCCAGGCCGGACGCGATGAGGCCGAATTGCGCGTCCGTCATGAATTTCTTCGCCTCCGCGAAATTCTCCCTCGCCAGGTAACGCTCCGCGATGACGGCGCGCAGATTGCTTTTCTCCCCTTCGTCGAAATGCCCGCCGCTTAGGCCGGCGATCAATTCCGGCAACGGCGCGAAATTCAGAATCGTATCGATGGTCTGCGCGACCTGATCCGAGTCGATGCCGGTGATATTCGAATAGACGGAACTGTCGGTCATGCTCCAGTCCCTCTCGTTCCCGGGATAGACGCTCGGTTCCGTATAGCGGCCGAACCCGGAGGCGAAAAGCGCGTCGGCCTTGTCGAGGGGCGTGAGAACGGCGACGGCTTCGCCCGCCCGGCGGTCGTCCTCCAGCGCGAGCGCGAGCCGCAGGCGGACGCCGTTTGCAAGCGGATTGCGGGGGAAACGCTCCAGGAATTCGCGGAACGCCGCGGCGGCCTCGCGCGCCTTGCCCGCGCGCTGCCGGGCTATGCCGCTCGCGAAGAGGAGGTCGTCGCTTGGTTCGCCCGGCGCCAGCGCGGCAAGCTGCAACGCCTGCTCCTGGTTGCCGGCGCCGCTCGCGGCCAGGGCCAGCATCGCGAGGTAACGCGGGCGCCAGTCGCCCGATTTGTAGAGGCCCTTCTGTTTCGCCACCGCCGCGGCGATGCGGGGCAGGGTGGCCTGACGCCATTTTTTTACGTCGGCGGGTTTGTCCCATTTCCCGTCGTAGTTGTCCGCCTCCGGGGCGCTCAGCACGAAATAGGTGAAGCCCATCGCGACGCGCGGATGCCGCGCGATCAAGTCGAGCGCCTCGTCTTTCAAAGCAAGGTGAGCCAGGGCCTGCTCGCACATGAAGGCCGCGGACTTCTGCGTCTCGGGATGCCCCGGCGCCTCGGCCTGCGCGATGTACAGGCCCAGCGCTTTCATGTAATCGCCCGCGTCGAAAGCAAGCGCGCCCTGCCAGCCGAGCGCGTCCGCCACGAACCGGCCATGCGGATATTTTTTCGTGTACTGGTCGAACACTTCCTCAGCCCGGAGGCGGGCGGCGGCGATCATCTCTTTATGGTCGTTCTCCTCCCGGGAGTCGGAGAGCGCGCACCGCGCCTTCAGGAAGAGCGCGATCTCGGCGCGCGGATGATCCGGAAACTCCTTGAGCACGCGCTCGAACCAATAGCGGCATTGCCTGCGGTCGCCCGTCCTGAATCGGATGGCTCCGCATAGAAAAAGCCAGTGCGCCTTCAACGGCCCCTCGGCGAGAGACGCCCGCTTTTGCAAATGCTCCGCGGCGGGCGAATCGAATGTTTGGCGGGGCGGGGTGAAGCCGAAAAGATTCCTGTTTTCCAATCGCCAGCGGATGTAATCGCGCGCGGCGCCCGCGTCTTGCGAAGAACCGGCGACCACGTCGCGCACGTCCTCCAGGAGATTGCACCAGTCGTTCCCGTGATCCTCATAATGGATGCGCGCCTGCGCCAGCAGATCGTCCACCGCGGGAAGCAGTTTCACGGGCGTTTCGGTTCCCAGCCGATCCGCTATCCGTGGAATTTCCTTCTCGAAATCCGCGGTTCGGGCGTTCTGTTTGGGAGCCGTTTCGAGAAAGATGTCGCCGAAGGATTTGGCGGGCAGCATGTCCAGCGTATCCGACAGCGAGGGCGGGGGGAGATCGTCATACCAATCGCCGCCGCTGGCCCAGGCCGCAATCTGCGCGAATGGCAGGAACGCCAGCAGCGCCGCGAGCGCCTTCATTGCTTTGTGACGTTCCATGTCGGATCGACGGGGAGGATGCGGTAGTGAATCTGGCTGAAATCCGCCCCTGGGGCAAGTTGAAGAAGGCCCGTCCGCAGCGATTGGCCCGCGCGCAAATGGCTGAACCAAAACGTCAGCCGCGCGGCAAGGACCGAGCCTTCGACCCGCTGGAAGTCGCCCTCCAAAGCCTCGCGGAAGACGGGCGAGGGGGCCGTTATCTCCAGGGCGTAACGCCGCGGCTCCAGGTCGCCGTTTCCCGTGTTGGCAAGCTCGAGCAGGTCCAGCGCCCTCGGTTTCCGCAAGACCAGAACAGGCTTCGCCTCCAGGTGTTCGAGCTGCCGCAAAGACCAGCCGCTGGCGTCCGTGGAGTCCGGCAGGCGAAAATAGACCACGCCCAGCGCGTTCGTCTTTTTCACCGCCTCGACCGCTCCCGCCAAAGCGGCGCGGTCCGGCCAGCGCACCCCGACAAGAGAACCTTTCCCGATGGGGATATTCCCGACGCTGGTGCGCTCGCTTGCCAGAAATACCGTCGTCCCGAGCCGGACCGGCCCCGCGGCGGTGAACGCGCGGCTGAAACATACGTCGTCCCAATTCCATTGCCGGATGTGGCCGCGCGACAACCCGGTCGCTCCATCATAAAGCGTGAGGCGTGAGAAGTTTGGCAAGCCCGCCCGCCAGGCCGTCTTGCAAGCCGACCACTCCGCAAGCTGCGCGCGGAATTTCGCGGGATCCGCCAAGGGGAGCGGCCCCGAGGGCGGATCGATCCGCGTGTCGTAAAACATTGGTTCGACCTCATCCACGCTCGCTTGCAACGCCGCCCACGCGGGGCGCACTATCCATCCTTCCAAGGCCGTGATGGAAAGCCGCCTGACCCGCGCGTGGATAGCCCTCAGCGCCTCCGCGTAATCCGAAAGCAGCCGATCCGGGCAATCCATATCCAGTTGAGCTTCGTCTCCCGCGGCAGCATGGATTTTCTCCGCGAGCGCGGCGGCTTGCGCGAAGGGGGCGCGGACAAAACTCGTCAACCGGATGACCGGCACGAAGCGCAATTCCGGCATGGAAGCCGGGATCGGGAAAGGAGTGTTTTTCCAGCGCCATTCCTTATCCCGGATTTCCATCTCTCCCATGTACCAAAAGAGAGTATGGACGCCGCACGCCCTCAGTTCATCCCGCTCGGAGTCTTCGAGCGGCTCGGCGCGCTGCCACGTCCAGAAAGCAGCCTCGAAAGCGCCGCATGGTCGCGAAAGGGCCGCGATAATTCCGGCAATCAGAAAAAGCTTCTTGCGCACCGTTCGGGCAGACTCGTAATTTTGGCAGGGCGACCGATGAAGAAAATACCCCCGTTCCAACGCCAGGGCGCGACCAATCCGTGGCACGACGTGGATCCGGACGAAGGCGCGCTCCCGTTGCGTTTCACGAGCATAATAGAGATACCTCTCGGCTCCTCCAGCAAATATGAACTGGACAAGCAAACCGGGTTTCTTCGCCTGGATCGCGTTCTTTATTCCGCGGTCTATTACCCGGCAAACTACGGTTTCATCCCGCGCACGCTTGGCGATGACGGCGACCCCCTGGATGTGCTCGTCCTCGGCGCCGAGCCGGTTTATCCGCTCACGCTGGTCGCCGCGCGAGCCATTGGCGCCATCGCCATGAAAGACCAGGACGAGATCGATCACAAAATCATCGCCGTCCACGTCAACGACCCCGAATACAACAGTTACCGCGACGTGCGGGAACTGCCCCCGCACCGGCTGGCGGTTCTCAAGCGATTCTTCGAAGATTACAAGGCGCTGGAAAACAAGCGCGTCGAGGTGGACGATATCATGCACGTGGAATCCGCCGGCCCCGTGATCGAACAAGCTCTCTCCGTCTATAAACGCTGGGCGGCGGGCGAAGACCTCCCCTCATGAACATCCTCCTCGAAGCCACGAAAGAAGCCATCGTCACCTTTGGGAAACTCTCCGCGCTGCAAATTCCCTTGGAACGGGCGGCGGAAATCCTTCGGGAAAGCCTCCTCGGCGGCTCCAAGCTCCTGGTCTGCGGCAACGGCGGCAGCGCGGCGGACGGCGCGGATTTTTCCACCGAGTTCGCCTGCCGATTCAAACAGGACAGGCGGCCATACCCCGCGCTGAACCTCTCCGGCGGCGGCAGCCTCCTGACGGCCATTGGAAACGACTACGACTTCAGCGAACTCTTCGCCCGGCAAATCCGCGCCTTCGGACGGCCCGGAGACCTCCTCGTCGCCATCACCACAAGCGGCAATTCGAAGAACATCCTCCGCGCCCTTGAGGAATCCCGGGAAATGGGCCTGAAAAGCATCGCGCTCCTCGGCAAAGGCGGCGGGGCCGCGGCGGGCCTGGCGACGGTGGAACTCCTTGTGCCCAGCGACACCACCGCCAGAATCCAGGAAGCGCAGAAATTCCTCCTGCACGTCCTCTGCGAGATGCTGGAACCCGACCTGATCAAAGGCCCGCCCAAGGCGGGGTGAACTTAGGGCCGTCTCTCGGCGATCTCGCTCTCAAGCGCCCGCTCGGCCTGCCGCACGGAGATAAGAGGCGCGGGCGACCCGATCAAACGGAAAACGATGGAAGCAATAACCCCTCCGAGGATCGGCGCCACGATGAAAAGCCAGAGCTGGCTCACGGCCCAGCCGCCGACAAACACCGCCTGGCTGATGCTGCGGGCGGGATTGACGGAAAGATTGGTCACCGGAATTCCCGCCAGATGGATAACCACCAGCACGAGGCCGATCGGCAGCCCCGCGAACCCGACCGGAGCCTTGACATCCGTCACGCCGAGGATGGTGAAGACCAGAAAAAACGTCAGGATTGTTTCCACGATAAATGCGGAAATAACATTATAATGTCCCGGAGAATGATCGCCATACCCATTCGCGGCAAACCCTGCGGCCACGGGATCGTAACCATTCGGGCCGCCTTTTAAAATCGCCAGGAGCAAGCCCGCCGCGAGAATCGCCCCGAGAACCTGGGCGATGATATATCCGGGAATATACTTCGCTTCGAACTTCCTGCTTAGCCAAAGACTAAGCGTCACGGCAGGATTGATATGGCAGCCAGAAACGGGACCGATCGCATAAGCCATTGCCAGCAAAGAAAGACCGAAAGCCAGGGAAATGCCGAGCAGACCGATATGCTCCCCGGCGAAAAGAGCGCTGCCCAACCCGCCAAAGACCAGGACAAAAGTTCCAATGAGTTCCGCGAGATATTTTTTCATGGAAGGCAGGGTGATAGGACGCCCGGACAACGTTGTCGAGCGTATAATTAAAGGAAGGGCCAGAGCCCTGCGTCTTTATATGACATATAGAGTAAATAGAGATACTTAGGCGTTGCTCCCTCTGAACTTAGTTGCCGTTGTAACCCGTTTGTCATCTTGCACTTACAATAGCAGGTTATATTAACCTGTCAAGTAGTATATTTCATGCTTAGTAATACTTTCGCCATACTTACGCGCGTCGTTAATTCTGCCTCACCGCACGGGGTCATTGCGCGGGTCGAGATGGTATCCATTGTTTTTCTTCACCTCCGTCAAGGTAGGGTGGTAAATGGTCGATGTCCTTCCAGCGCGCTGTGCCCAAGCTTCGATCAAGCAACCACGATTTGCCGGTTTTGACATCGAAAAGGATAACATCTTGCGTAGCTTGCCGAAACGATCCGCCAGCATTCGACGTAGTGGTGGAATCCGTCGGGGTGTAAGTTGTTATCACGAAGTTGCGTTGCGTATAAAGATAGGTCGCCAACACGAGGCTTCCGCCCAGGATCAGGTATTTCAGCAATTCTCTTATGGTGTTCATATAACGGGGCAGTTTTGAGTCAGGGCTAACCAGGCGTGTCGGCGCTCGCGATTCCGAAATGCCATCTTAAAACGCGGCCCTCGGTGGGGGAGCGTTGCACGCTCTCGCAGGCGTAAAGCAGATCAAATTGGCGCGATGTCTTCGGCACCTGTTTGACGGATACAAATTCCCCCGCTCCCTGAAAGGGGCCGCCATTAATTATGTAGTCTCCGGTTTGCGAATCGGGTCTGAGTTTGATTCGTATTTTCGCTTCATGCCGGCATGCGTCGATACTGATTTCAACTTCAGCCTCAGCACGCTCGGAGGGGTATTGCTTTCGTTTTAGGCCTTGGAATTGGATTCCTTCCCTGGCCAGCCGCCCGCACACTGAGGGGTCATCGCAGTCCAGGCCTAAACCCGCGAGAAAAGCTTCCACCTTGAGAAGCGGAGAGGCGTTGTGATGCGCTTGTAGAAGAAGACGGCCTTCGATGTGTTCTGGGTCGATCATTGAGCGAAAAGTTTCACCAGAAGCCAGATGCCGAGTAGTAAGATAATTCCGATAAAAAGGACTACGAAGACGAAGCCGGACGCCATCGCGGTTCCTGTGAGAGCCGCTTTAGCTGCTTCCGCCGAGCGTTCTTTGGGATCGCCCTTGTTAGAGCTTAGAAGGGTAACGAGTCCTACAAGGCCACCCATGGCTAGGACTATCAGAATGAGTTCGCCCATTGTTGAAGATTCCGCAGTAGTGTTCCCCTTTACTCTGAATCGAGATAACGTTCTAGGCGCTGGCAATCCTTCATCATCCCCTCGGTTGTATCCGGCTTTCGTGATGGCACCGCGAGAATGCCGGACATTTCGACGAAGTCACACAACAGATGTGCGTGTCCGCACATTGAGTCCCCCTTTGGCCATACATCTCGGAGGGTTTTCAATGCCAACCGCAATTTGTCAAGTTGATCTCGATCGAGGTATTGCACCTGCGAGGAACGATAAACAAGCGCCCAAATTGTGCCGAGAGCCGCTTTCAGAGGTTTTGTGTCCATGTTCTTTCGTGTGGATCAATACACCAGAGCACAAGACCAAGGCGTCGTCGATTAAATGATTTCAGAACGGAGGGGGCTAGAACAAGGGGCTTCGCCGCCAGCCCCTTGTAAATCCCTCGGCTCGGGGGGAACTGCTTGCAGCGCTTCGCTTGCCCGGATTCGCTCGCGCTTAGATTCGAGTGCGTCATGCTGACGGCACTCCAGCGGAAACATACTTACGAAAGGACCTTTAAAACGGGTCGCCATCCCTGATGACGTATTGTTCCGCAAGCGCGTATTTGCGCCCATCCCACTCGAATTGAAAACGCTTGTAATTCAGCCATGGGTAATATTTATCGAGGTCGAAATCTGGCGGTGCTTTTCCTTGGTTCATGGCATCGGCGCATTCATTCCCGAAATGATGCTCTGCACGATGAACCAGCTTTTGCTTATCGTAGAACCTTTGGCTTGTGAACAGGGTGCCCCATGTAAGCGCCAGGTAAGCCCATACGCGGGTTTTAGGCGTGTCCGCTAGGATTGTGCTTACCTTGCTCCAAAATTGCGCCTTGGGCTTTCCACAGATCGACCATAGCAGAGGTAAACCCGCTCATGACCTTCCGTCATGCGTTCGAGAGTGGATAACGCGGCGGCACCCGTCTTGTTGAAAACCTTGATATTCGCGTAATTCACTTGCGCTAAGCCTCTTGCGTATTTTTCGTTATTATTGACAAGATAAGGGGGCGGGGGGCGCTTCGCGCCCCTCCGCATCCCCTTTTCCTGCGAAACGATGGTATCTCGGGAGGCTCCATCTGAGGGGAACAGTCGAGCCTCGTAACGGTTCCATCGACAGAAATTGAGATGCCGATGTCAATGCAGACCCCGCATAGAAATCGGCCTTCGTCGAGAAGAAAATCACAGTCTCTCGACCACGCCGCGCACATGGCGCATTGCCTTGTTGGAGAATTGTTCACTTTGTTTCTCCCGTGGCATGATTCGCGGCCTTAGCAGATTGCGTGCCAGCTTTCTTTTTACTTCTCCAATCAACCTTTTCGAGATCGAAGTTGAAAGACATCGTCGGGCAATCCTTGCGCCGATGCTGTTCGAGGAACTGGCAGATCACGAAACGGAGGAAGATTGATTCGGTGAGATTCTTGCCGTTGAGCCTCCGGTGTTTCTCCAATTCGCACCATTCGCGTTTCTTCAATCGGGCGGTGACTACGACCTCGGATTTGTCCCGGTTCGGGTCGGGTTTGATTCCTGGTTTTCCGGGTTTCAGATGGCTCCATGAGAGTCCTGTATAGACGCCCGGCAAACGCTTTGGCTTGCCGTTGGAGGGGGTGCGTAAACGCATGATGGCGTCCGCATCCTCCGGGGTGTGCCCGAGTTTTTCGACGAGGCGCTCTTTGCGTCTATCGCGGCTCCGACTGGTATTCATCTGAACACAAGATACCATGCCTGTCAAGTGTGGCATGAATTCTGCTGTGCGAAAACAAGCGGGGTGCGTGGCACGCCTCTTGCTTGCCGCAAGTTGCTGGTTCAGAGGGAGTTACGACGGGTGTCGTTATCTGCGAGGGGATACTTTTGGAAGTATCGAAATCGGTGTCCCGATACGGACTTCTCCCGATTGGTAGTGGGTCAGTCCGGTTATGAAACTTATAGCGTGCGGTTTATGACGGATCGCGGTAAATTCCCGCCGTGCTGAAACAGACGAAGAAAAACGCGCCGACCATCAGGAAGGCCAAGACGACGGCCAAGGCCGGCGAATCGGGCGTCAAGACGGCACAACGGGTATTTAGGAAGGTCTTGGAGAAGGCCGATCCAGAAACCCCTCGGCCCTGAGGCGCTTCTTCAGTTTGTCTCCGGCGGCTCGGTGACGATTTCGCCTGGCGGTATCCCGCGTTTGCCGCATTCAAACAAAATTGCGTCTCGAATTTGGCGCTGCAACGTACCGCTCAGAATATTTTGCCACGCCTCCCGTAGATCATTGGCGGAAGCGGAATCTTCACATCGGACGTTGATTGTCGCTAGTCCCGCTGACCCCTCGATGAAAACGCTGGTCATTGTTCAATCCGCGAGTAAGAGCATTCAAGCACTTCAGCGGCGATTTTGAGGTATTCTTCGTCGATGTCAAAACCGATGAACTGCTCCACCAGATCGCCGCATTCCTTTGCGGCAAGAGCCGAATGCCCGATGCCAAGAAAAGGGTCCAAAACCGTGCAGCTCTGCTTGCCGTGGAGGCGTATGCATTTCGCCGCCAATTCGGTTGGGAACGTGGCGGGATGGGGACGCTGCGTGGCTCTCTGGTGGATCGTCTTGTAAGGGACGAACCAAGTGTTGCCACGGCAACGTTTATCTCTTCCGTTCGTGTGAGACCATCGCCGAATGTTGCTCTTGTCCGTATAGGGAACGCCGACGGCTAAACGATCTATCTTGCTCCTCCCTTCTGGCGTGAAGTGAAAAACGTATTCGTGGCAATCATTCACAAAGCGCGGGGAATTAATCGGCTTGAAATGCCCGTAAGAAATGACATCGGCATCCCTTTCGATAGAAATCGCCTTGATCCAATGGATCGTGTTTTGAAGCTTGAAAAGCTGCCCGACACGCATGGCGACTGAAAACGCGAAAAAGGGATTTTCTGACGAGTCTCCCAAGTTTAAAAAGAAGGAACCGTCAGGCCTCAGGACCTCCGCAATTCCGGCGGCCCATTCCTCGCACCAATCAAGGTATTCGTCCTCACTTTTCGTATCCTGGTAGGTGCCGTAGTCGATGCCGATATTGTAAGGCGGAGACGTGACAACAACATCCACCGAGCGTGGCTCGATTTGCTTTAGGCCGGAAATGCAATCTCCCAGCTTCAGTATAAACGGTTCGGTCGCGCTGGCGTCTCTTATCATGCACCAACGTACGCAACGTTGTCAAACGTACGTTTTGTGTGCGTTGCATTTGCGTTGCCATTTTATGTGAACAAATGCGGCATTTCTCTGCGGAATACTCGCCTTACTTTAGTTTGCCAGCCGCCTTCGCCGTATTGCCGGTAATAGTGATATATTCTTGCCCGCAACTCGGGCGTCAGCGTGATAGTTCCCTTTGCCCTGTCGAATCGCCTTTGCAGGCCCAGCCAAAGCGATTGCCAGCCGCCAGTTCCGCGTGTGGCATTTTCGTCGAGCAATCCTTCGATTTCATCGCTCCCAAGCGTGATGATGGTGTCTCCCTGTGTTGAGTAGAACGATGGGCTTCTTCCCGTTCCTTCAATCGCGACTCTGAGGAGCGGATGATCGCCTTTAGTCAAGTTTACCAGTGCCGCCGCGACGCTCGCGGACTTCGGCCTTAGAGCGGGGTATTTGCCCTCTATCGATTCGATAACCCGTTGCCGAGTTATACCGTCAATCATCGCCATGCAGGTACGTTTCACGGCATCGTGCAGGGTAACATCTCCCACATTGAACGTGGTTTCTGTCCTGGGGCTGTCCAGTGCTTCCATGCTGCGCAAGGCTTCTTCGAGAGCCTCTATTGCGCGGTCAACGCGGTCGCGGTCTTTCCTGAGGTTGTCGATCTGTGCTCGAAGGGCTTCGGGGTCGAATGTCTTTTTCATATCCGTAATACAACACAAACCAGAACTCATTGCAACAGAAAGATTCACTACGGATCATATTTGTGTTGCGTTCCGTTGCATTTTCGGAGAAACTTTCCTTATGACAAAGACGAGCATTCAGAAGAGAGCGCGAATACTGCGCTGCCTCATCGAAGGAAATTCGATCCTCGCCACGTCGCGGATTACCGGCGCGGCCAAGAATACCATCGTGAACTTTCTGGCCGAAGCTGGCGAAGCGTGCGGAGCGTATCAGGATGAGAAGTTGACCGCGTTGCCATGCACGGTTCTCCAGCTTGACGAAATTTGGTCTTTCGTCGGCTGCAAGGAGAAGTCCAAGCGGAAGGCCATCGGCAAGCATCCCGGCGACATTTGGACGTGGACGGCCATCTGTGCGGAAACGAAGCTGATTCCGTCATGGCGGGTGGGGGATCGTTCCAGCCGCACGGCCTTTGCCTTTTGCCACGATCTCTCCAAACGATTCACGGAGACGCTTCAAATAACGTCGGACGGCCATCCGGCCTACAAGTGGGCCATCGGCGGGAACTTCTCGGAAGTGAACTTCGCGCAACTCATCAAGATTTACGGCAAGGATGAGGACGGCAAAGACGTGGTAATCCGCACGGAGCGCCAGCCCGTCTTTGGAACGCCCGACATTGACCTTGTGAGCACGTCCTACGTCGAACGGTCAAACCTCAGCTTGCGGATGGGGAACCGGCGCTTCACGCGGCTCACGAATGCCTTCTCGAAGAAGCTGGAGAATCACTGCCACATGCTGGCCGTGAGTTTCATGCACTACAACTTTTGCCGGAAGCACACGACCATCAAGACGGCCCCGGCGGTTGCGGCGGGCGTCACGGATCACGTCTGGACGCTTGAAGAAGTGGTGGAAATGGTGGACGCTTATTTTGCCGCGAAGCTGGACGCCGAATTCGAGAGCGCCTTTGAAATGAAGGTGGATCGCCCTCGCACGACGCCGAAGAGCTACCCGCAGCAAACGCCGAAACTGCCGTGGTATCTGGACGTGGACAGCGGCGGAAACCCCGAGAATCTGTAGGACTTTGGAGGTATCTTGAAATTGGCCCAGCGAACTCTTGATTTCGGCATCTTCACGGGCGTATTGTCGCAAATCATGGCTATCATCCGCAACGCGCCCGAAGGGGTGCAAAAAGCGGTGGAAAAGAAGGTCTGCGACGTTGACCGCAATTTTCTCCTGAAGGCGTTACGCCGACTTGGATTTACGCTTTGGACTATCCTAGTACTTATCACGGGAGCGTTTCTGGCGAAATTCGGAGAGAAGTTGTTCGAGTTATTTCCACACGCCAAATAGGGGCATCGCAGAAACCCTGAATTTACCATAGAGCATGTGACCCACTACCTCCCGATTTTATATGATATATATTGTATGATGTTATTGATATGCACATGGAGGCGAAGGGATTATGTGGTTGTGAACAACTTGTGAACTTCCCCTGGCCTAGGACAGGAGGCTTTGGATTTCGTCCATCGTGAGGGCTGTCATCATCGGTTCTTCGCTTTCCACGGTGGCGTCGATGATTTCACGCTTCTTTCGCTGCAGGTTGAGGATCTTTTCCTCGACGGTGCCCCGCGCGATGAGTTTGTACGATGTGACGATGTTTTTCTGGCCGATGCGGTGCGCGCGGTCGGTTGCCTGGGCTTCAACGGCCGGGTTCCACCACGGGTCGAAATGAATGATGGTGTCTGCCGCCGTGAGGTTTAGGCCTACGCCGCCAGCTTTCAAGCTGATGAGGAATATGGGGATTGCCGCGTCGTTTTGAAAACGATCCACGACGCCGGCGCGGTCGTTTGTGGAGCCGTCCAGGTAGCAGATGGGCGTTTCTGCTTCCTCCAGGCGTTGCCGGATCAGCCCGAGCATGGTGACGAACTGGCTGTAGATGAGCACCCGGTGGCCGCCGTCGATGGCTTCTTCCAGGAGTTCGTCCAGGAGGTCGAGCTTGGCGGAGCATTGTGCGGGGTTGACGCCGTCGAGTTTTAGCAATCGGAGATCGCAGCAGGCTTGTCGCAGGCGCAAAAGGGCGGTCAGGATCAGCATGCGGGATGCGCCGGGGCTTTTTGCGGAGACGGCGGCGTCGATTTGGGTGCGGCTTGCGGCGAGGAGGTCTTGATAGACGCTTGATTGCTCGGAAGATAGTTCGCAATAAGCTACTTGCTCTATTTTATCCGGCAAATCAGTTGCAACTTCGCGTTTGAGCCGCCGAAGCATGAATGGCCGCAGACGCTTTGCCAGGCGGGCGCGCACGGCCCCGGTGTCGTCCTGGACGGGCCGTTCGTAGCGGTCGCGGAAGTCGTCCCGGGAGCCAAGGTAGCCGGGCATGACGAAGTGCATGAGAGACCAGAGGTCGCGCACGGAGTTTTCCATCGGGGTTCCGGTGAGGACGAAGCGGTGCGCGGCTTTCAGGGCGGCGGCGCCCTGGGCGTTCTGGGTATCGGGGTTTTTGATGTGCTGGGCTTCGTCGAGGATGACGGTTGAGAATTCCATTCCCCGGTAACGGTCGATATCGCGCCGCAACAAGGGGTAGCTGGTTATGAGAAGGCGCGCCTCGCTTGCTTTGGCGAAGCGGTCGTGCCGCTCGGGGCCTTCCAGGAGGAGGATCGGCAGTTCGGGGCAGAACCGCCCGGCTTCCCTCTTCCAGTTGTGGATGAGGGAGGAGGGGCAGACGATCAGGGACACGCCGCCCGCGGCGCGGAGAAAGGCGAGCGCCTGGATGGTTTTCCCCAGGCCCATCTCATCGGCCAGGATGCCGCCGAATCCGTTTGCGGCGAGGAAGGTCATCCAATAGACGCCCTGTTTTTGATAGGGGCGAAGGATGTCTTCCAGCGAGCCGAGGGGGATCGGCGTCATCTTTTCCGCCGAGGAGGTTCCGGCAGTCCACGGAAGCGCGCCGCTTGTTGAAACCCCGGATTGGTCGGAGAGGATGGCGCCGATGTATCCGGCGTGCATGCGGTCCATGCGGTAGAGGCCCGGCTGGCGTTGCGAGGGCGCGCAGTCCACGAGGACGTTTTGCAATTCATCCAGCATGCCCGCGTCGAAGACGGCGAGCCGCCCGTTCTTGAGGCGGACGTGACTCTGGCCGCTCGCGAGGAGCCGCTGTATCTCGGCGTTTGAGAAACGCTCTCCGCCGGGAGCGGCGAGGCTTACGTTCATGTCGAACCAATTTTCTCCCGAGGAGGAGAACTCGATTCGCGGCTTGATGGTTTCGATCTGTCCCCGGATGTGCTGGAACCGGGAGCCGAACGCGACCTTCCATTCGCGCTGCAAGTGTGGCAGTTCGCGCGCGAGGAATTCGAGGATCCGGCGTTCGCCCGTCGAGGCGTAATGGCCGGTCGTATCCGGTCCAGTGAATCCCCAGCGGGTAAGCCGCGCGATGGCCTGGGCTTCGGCGCCGGTGTTCCGGGTCAGGTAGCGGGCTGGGTTCGCCGGGTCGGGCGTTGAGAATTGCTCGGAGGCGTCGCCCAAGCCCGCGGTAATGACGCGCCGTGTGTAGAGGAATTGCAGGCGCGCGGAGAGATGGTTCAGCGAGCCTTCCAATGTGAGGGAAAACCCGGGGCTGGCCGGGACGAAGGAGATTTCAGCGCCTTCCTGCCGTACTTCGAAATACTGCCGCAGCGCGGGCAGTTCCCTTGCGGCGAAGGCGGCGCCTTCTTCCGGAGAGAGGACGATTTCCTTGTGAAGAAGCTCGTCGTAGGCGGCCGGCAGCCCGGGTGCGATTTCCTGGAAGCGGCCGTTTTGAAAGAGCCACCGGTTTGATCCCGCGACGAAGAGTTCGCCCGTCAATTCAACGCGCAGCCGGAAGGCGCTGCCGGTTTCAACGAGCAATCGCGGCTTGAGCGGAGCCGAGGCGATGTTTACCGCGGCGCTCTTCCCTTGCGTCACGCGGGGATGGCCGGGCAAGGCGCGCAGCAATTCCAGGAAGCCCGCCCGGTTCAGGACGAGCATCCCCGCGAGGCGGCCGTTTCCAAAGCGGCGCGCGGTTGCGAGGAGCGGCAGGTCTTCCGAGCCGCAGCGGTAGGTTTTCTTCGGGTCGAGGGCCTGGATGAGGACGCGCCGATTTCCCGATTCAGCCTCGATGCCTACAGTGAGTTGGTCCTTCTCCCAGGCGGACTTGATGTTCAACGGAAGGATGACGTGAATGCTTGCGGCCTCGCCCTGTCCATCGGCGGAAAAGAAAGGAGGAATCGCCGGCGCGGGAGCCGGGGCGGCGGCAGGCGCCGGGGGCGGCGTTTTCACGCGCAATGCGGCGAGGCCGGCGGCGAGCGAGTGGGCGCATATCATCCCCCACTCCCTCGATGCGCGGCAGCCGCAAAGATTTTCGACGTTCGACCCGAGTTTCAATCCCGCCCGGTATTCGACGCCGCCGTCCCGCACCAGGCCGCGCAGGATGGGCGCGGTGTAGTTGGAACTGATGACGCGCCCCGTATCATGGAGCGCGCGCGCCTGTTTCATCGCCTGCCAGCCGCCTGCTTCGGCCAGCAACTTCTCGGAGAGTTCTGGTGTCACCGTGCCGGGTATCCTTCCCCGAGCTGGGGGCGTTGGCAACCCGCCTGTTTTTATTCGCTTTCCACGCCGGATTACGGAAATCTCGCGCCGAGTGAAGACGATTGCGGTCGCGAATCAAAAAGGCGGGGTTGGGAAGACGACCACGTCCGTCAACCTGGGAAGCTGTCTTGCCGCCGAAGGCCGCGCCGTGCTCTTGATTGATCTCGACCCGCAGGCGAATGCGACGAGCGCGCTCGGCCTGGAGGTCGCGGAAGGGATGAGCCTCTACGGCCCGCTGCTGGGCGAGGAATTGCTGGCCGACAAGGTTCTCCCCACCCGTTTTGAGCGGCTTTTCATCGTGCCGGCGGATATCGACCTGGCGGGCGCGGAGATCGAAGTGGCGCGTCTGGAGGACCACCTTGCGCGCCTGCGCATGGCTCTGGCGCCGCTGGCGTCGGACGCCCCTTTCGACTTTGTCCTGATCGACTGCCCGCCTTCGCTCGGGATCCTCATGACGAACGCGCTGGCGGCGGCGGATGAATTGCTGGTTCCGATCCAGTGCGAATATTTCGCGCTCGAAGGGCTGTCGAAGATTGTGAACATCGTCGGCAAGATTCAGGAGAGCGGCATAAATCCCGCGCTGGCCTTGGGGGGCATCGTGATGACGATGTTCGATTCCCGCACGAACCTGAGCCAGCAGGTGATGCAGGAAGTGCGCAAACACTTCGGAGCGACTGTCTATGAATCCGCAATCCCGCGTACGGTCAGGCTGGGCGAGGCTCCGAGCTTCGGCAAGCCGATCATCGAGTACGACCCACACGGCGTCGGGGCGAACGCGTACCGCGCCCTGGCGAAGGAATTCCTGCTAAGGAATTTGCCCTGAGCGGCGTCGTTGCCAAAGCGCCAAATTGTTCCAAGTCTTGGGCGGCTGATACAGCCGCCTCTACAACTTAGGCAACCTGGCAGAACGGGCAAACGTGTATGACACGCTTTAGTTCCCCCACTTCCCGCGGGAGAGACGGGAAGGATCCGCATACTCGCCGATCATCTTCCCGTCCTTATATAGCCGGATCCATATTCCGTTGAGGTTGGCCCAGGAACGCGAATCGGCGCCATTTGCCCAGTAATAGCCGTTCTCCAGTTCGGTTCTCGTGAGGTCGATGGGGTTCGTCGTGAAAGCGAAACTTCCGTTATTTTGCAGCGTCGCGATGGTTGTGGCGCCGGCGTTGTGTTTTTCCACGGCTACCCTGCCGCCTTGCGGTTGCTGTTTTAAGTAGACGATGTATTTGACCTGGATGTCGGCGATGTCCTTGAAGGAGTGGTTTTCGATTGTCACGGCGTAACACCACTTTTCTTTCGATACCGTTTCGGAGACCGACGTGGAGCGGTGTCCCTCCGTCTTCTTTTTTTCAGTCTTGAACTCGAAGCTGTAATCGTCCGCGTGCGCGAGCAGGGGAAGTCCGGCGACAAGGAGGGCGAGCAAGGAGCGGGAGAAAAGATTCATGGGTGTTTTATTGGTTCAGCGGGAGAGATAGCCAGGCGCCTGAGCCAAGACAAGGGAAAAATTCCCTTTTCGCCGCGCGCGGCCCGCAGCCTGGCGGCGAGTTTCGTCGCGGCGCGCCGGGAGAGGGGCCGGTATTGGTTCAGTTCCTCGTTGAGGCGCTTGACGAGGCTCCGCAGGACGGCGTTGTCCCGTTCCAGTTTGGAGCCCGCCATCGCGTCCCGGGACGCGGCGAGTTCCAGTTTCAGCCGCACCCTCTCATCGTTCAACCGGTGGATTTCCCCCCGCGCGGTGCGGAGTTCCACGAGGACGCGCCCGAATTTTTCCCGCACTCCGTTCAGCGCGATTTCCATCTCGGCGGCTTTTTCCCGCAACGCGAGGAAGTCCGCGAGCTCGTGACGGACCGAGAGGTCGGCCTTCAGTTTGTTGCGCTCTCTCTGCGCCTCGTCGCGGGCCGCGAGGGCCTGGCGCAACTGGAGTTTGGTCTCGTCCCAGTCCGCCACGACCGTCTCGCTGTTTTTGAGCGCGGCGTTCAATTCTTCGCGGGTTCCGGCCGCAAGCCGCTCCTGCCCGGACAGGCGCTCCGTGAGCCGCCGGCTTTCTTCCGCGAGTTCCTGGAGTTCGCCGCGCACGGCCTCGTGTCGCGACTCCCGTTCGGCGGAGGATCGCCGCAGGCCCGCCATCTCGTCCTGCAAGCTTTCGTGTTTTGCCAAAAGGTTTTTAAAGCTCTCCTCCTCCACCGCGAGGGCCGCGCCGGATTCGCCAAGGGCGGCCCGCAGGGACTGCTTTTCCCGTTCCGCGGCTGCGAGCGAGTCCCTGGCGCGTTGCAGCGCTATCGCGATCATATCCCGCTCGGATTTCATCGCGTGGAGGGCGCTGTGATCGGCCTCGGGGGGGATGGTGATAGCCTGTTCGCAGGCGGGGCACGGGACTTCCATGCCTCCCCACTCGGCTTCCGCGTCGAGATGCTGCCCGCACGCGGGACACGAAAACAATATGTTTCGCATGATAGACCCAGCCAAAAAACAGGAGGGGTGGCAAGTATTTATTTTAAAAAACCGCAACTCGCCGGGGGGCTCCGCCGCCGCCGGGGAGGGCCGTGCATTGACACCATACCCCGCAGTAGGTAGCTTTCGCCTCTCCATGAAAAAGGTCATTGCCAGCGGGGACGCCCCCGGCGCCGTAGGGCCGTACTCGCAGGCGATAGCGGCGGGCCGCCTGCTCTTTTGCGCGGGGCAGATTCCCCTTTACCCGGCGACCGGCGAACTGGCCGGGCAGGATATTCATGTCCAGACCACGCGGGTGCTGGAAAATCTCGGCGCCGTGCTGAAGGCCGCGGGCATGGCCTATTCCAACGTGGTGAAGACGACGGTGTTCCTGGTCGACCTGGCGGACTTCGCGGCCATGAACGAGGTGTACGCGAAGTATTTTCCCGAACGGCCTCCTGCGCGTTCCACCATCCAGGTTTCCGCCCTGCCCCGTGGAGCGCGCGTGGAGATCGAGGCGATCGCTTCGGAGGACGCATGATCAACTGGATTCTCAAGAAGATCATCGGGTCGCGGAATCAGCGCGAGATCAAGCGGCTGCGGCCCACGGTGGCGCGCATCAATGAGATCGAACAGCAATTGCAGGCCGGCTCCGAAGGCGCCTTGCGCGCGAAAACCGCGGAATGGAAGGAGCGGCTGTCGAAGATCGAAGACCCCGCCGAACAGGCCGCGGCGCTAGACGAGATATTGCCGGAAGCCTTCGCCGTGGTGAAGAACGCCGCGCGGCGCCTCTGCGGCAAGGTGTGCACGGTGTGCGACCAGCCGATCACCTGGAACATGGTTCACTTCGACGTGCAGCTTATCGGCGGCATCGTGCTCCACCAAGGGAAGATCGCGGAGATGGCGACGGGCGAAGGCAAGACCCTCGTTGCGACCCTCCCGCTCTACCTCAACGCCCTCACCGGGCGCGGCGTGCATCTGGTGACGGTGAATGATTACCTCGCCCGGCGCGACGCGGAGTGGATGGGGGAACTCTACCGGTTCCTGGGCTTGACGTGCGGCGTCATCCAGCACGACCAGTCGCCCGCGGTGCGCAGGCAGCAATACGCCTGCGACATCACCTACGGGACGAACAGCGAGTTCGGATTCGACTACCTGCGCGACAACGGCATGGCCACCACCCGCGAGCAGCAGGTCCAGCGCGGCTACTACTACGCCATCGTCGATGAAGTCGATTCCATCCTCATCGACGAAGCGCGCGTTCCGCTCATCATCAGCGGGCCGGCGACCGTTTCCACGCACCAGTACGACCGCTTCAAGCCGCTGGTGGATCAACTCGTCCGCAAACAGTCGATGCTCTGCAACCGCCTCACCACGGAGGCGAAGGAACTCCTGGAGGCGGGCAAGACCGAGGACGCCGGGCGCATCCTGTTCAAGGTGAAGCTGGGCCAGCCCCGGAACAAAGGACTCCTGCGCCTGATGGAAGACCCCGAGGCGCGCAAGGTCATCGACAAGGCCGAGCTCTCCTTCTACCAGGACACGCGCAAGGACGAGCTCTTCGCATTGAAGGAGGAACTCTTCTTCACGATCGACGAACGGCAGCACGAGTCCGATCTCTCGGAACAGGGCCGCACGTTTTTGAATCCGGACGAGCCGGACGCCTTCGTGCTGCCGGACTTGATAAGCGAGTTCACCGACATCGACCTCGATCCGAAGCTTACCGCCGAAGCCAAGGAGAAAGCGAAGATCGACCGCCAGGCGCATTGCGATCATCAATCCGAACGCATCCACAATATTTCGCAGCTCCTGCGCGCGTACTGTCTTTATGAGAAGGACGTGCAGTACGTCGTCGAGGAAAACAAGGTCATGATCGTCGACGAATTCACCGGCCGCAAAATGCCCGGCCGCCGCTGGAGCGACGGCTTGCACCAGGCGGTCGAAGCCAAGGAAGGCGTCCAGATCGACCGCGAAACCCAGACGCTTGCGACCATCACCATCCAGAACTACTTCCGCCTCTATTATAAGCTGGGCGGCATGACCGGCACTGCCGAGACCGAGGCCAACGAATTCCACGACATCTACCAGCTCGACGTGGCGGTCATCCCCACGAACCGGCCCGTCGTCCGCAAGGATTACAACGATTTCATCTACAAAACGCGCCGCGAGAAATACAACGCCGTCGTCACCGAAATAAAGAACTCGCACGCCAAGGGCCAGCCCGTCCTCGTCGGAACGGTGAGCGTGGAAGCCTCCGAGGTGCTGAGCCGTATGTTGAAGCGCGAGAAAATCCCGCACAACGTCCTCAACGCGAAATTCCACCTCCAGGAGGCCGAGATCGTCGCCCGCGCGGGGCAGATGGGGACGGTCACCATCTCGACCAACATGGCCGGCCGCGGCACCGACATCAAGCTGGGCCAGGGCGTTCCGGAGGTGGGCGGCCTCTATGTCATCGGCACGGAGCGGCACGAGTCGCGGCGCATCGACAGGCAGTTGAGGGGCCGTTGCGCGCGCCAGGGCGATCCCGGCGCCTCGCGGTTTTACGTCAGCTTCGAGGACGACCTCATGCGCAATTTCGGCGCCTCCGACCGGATGACGAAGATCATGGAACGCTTCGGCCTGGAAGACGGCCAGGAACTGGAGCACCCGTGGCTCAACAAGAGCGTCGAAACCGCGCAGAAGCGGGTGGAACAGCGCAACTACCTCAGCCGCAAACACACGCTCGAATACGACGACGTGATGAACAAGCAGCGCGAAGTCGTCTACGGCTATCGCAACGAGGTCATCGACACCGACGACCCCCGCAGGATGATCTTCGAGGTCATCGACGAAGCCATTCCCGCCAAGGTCGGCGAGCATCTCAAGACCGGCGAGGAAGGCGAACGCAACATCCCCGCCCTGCTTCATTGGATCAACACCACCTTCCCTCTCGGCCTGACCCTCGAGAAATCCGGCTTCCAAAAGATGACGGACGAAGAAATCTCCGCCTCCCTCGTCGAGAAGGTCAAGAAATCCTACGAACTGAAGTCCAGCCACGAAGAGGCCCTGGCCGTCCGAAGCCTCGAGCGCTACGTCATCCTGAACGCCATCGACCGCCTCTGGCAGGAGCACCTTTACGCGATGGACTCGCTGCGGGAAGGCGTCTCGCTGAGGCGCTACGGCCAAAAAGACCCGCTCGTGGAATACAAGACCGAAGCCTACGAGATGTTCGTCGACCTCATGGCGTCCATCAAGAACGAGGTCTTGCACAATCTCTTCCGGAGCACGTCAAATCTCCTCGCCTTCGAGCAATTCCTGGCCAACCTGCCGCGGCACTTGCAAAAACCGGACGCTCCGGCCGCCGCCGCCAAGCCGGAAACCAGCGAGTCGCCGCAACTGGAACTCCCCTTGAAACGGGAATTGCCAAAGGTGGGACGCAACGACCCTTGTCCCTGCGGAAGCGGGAAAAAATTCAAAAGCTGTTGCGGTCGAAGCGCTTAGCTGGAGTATTAGCCCTGGCCGCGATGACGTTCGCGGCCTATATCCCCGTCCTCAAGGCGGGCTTCATTTGGGATGACGACGATTACGTCACCGGGAACCAATGGCTGCGCTCTCTGGACGGCTTATGGCGCATCTGGTTCCAACCCGGCGCAACCCACCAATATTACCCCCTCACCCACACCAGCTTCTGGCTGGAGTATCATGTGTGGGGGCTCAATCCGCTCGGCTACCACGTCGACAATGTTCTCCTCCATCTCCTCAACGCCGCGCTTGTGTGGGTTGTGCTGCGGCGTTTGTCCGTCCCGTTCGCATGGCTCGCGGCGGCTCTCTTTGCCGTCCACCCCGTGGAAGCGGAATCCGTCGCCTGGATCACGGAACGCAAGAACCTGCTTTCCGGGGCATTCTACCTGTGCGCCCTGCTGAGCTATTTTCGGTGCGATCCGCCGGAGGAATCGCGCTCCCCTCCCCGCCCGGCGCTCTACTTCCTGGCTCTGCTCCTCTACGTCGCGGCGTTGTCGAGCAAGACGGTCGCCTGCACTTTCCCCGCCGCGATTCTCATCCTGTATGCCTGGAAGCGCCGCCGATTCCCTTTCCTCCCGATGATACCCTTCTTTATCCTCGGCGCCGTGTTTGGCCTCGGCACCGCCTGGATGGAAAAACACTACGTGGGCGCCAGCGGCAAGGACTGGAGCTTCTCCATCCTCGACCGCATTTTGCTGGCCGGCCGCGCGCTCTGGTTCTACGCGGGCAAGATCATCTGGCCGCGCGATCTCATGTTCATCTACCCGCGCTGGCGCATCGACTCCGGCGCCGCCTGGCAATATCTTTTTCCCATCGCGGCTATCGGCGTCATCCTCGGATCGCGCCGCGCCCGCGTGCCGATTCTCTTTTTCGTAGTGACGCTCGCCCCGGCCCTCGGGTTTGTCGATGTCTTCCCGTTCCGCTATTCCTTCGTCGCCGATCATTTCCAGTATCTCGCGAGCATCGGGATGCTCGCCCTTTTGGCGGGCTTGCTCTCGCGGAATCGCGTCATCGCGTGCGCCGTCCTGCTCTGTTTCGGCTCGCTGACGTTTCTCCAGGCCTCCGCGTACCGGGATGAGCCCGCGCTCTGGCTGGATACGCTGGCCAAGAACCCCGATTGCCTCATCGCGCATTACAACCTCGCGAACATCTGCTCCCGCGCCGGCATGCGGCAAAAAGCCATCGAGCACTATACGGAAGCCATCCGCATCAAGCCCGACTTCTTCGAAGCGTGGTTTAACCGGGGGAATGCGTGGGACAACGAGGGCAGGCTGGACAACGCCATTGCCGATTTCCGGCAGGCGCTCGCGATCAACCCCCGACTTCCCGAAGCCGAGAACAACCTTGGCGACGCCCTTGGCCGCCAGGGCAGGCTGGATGAAGCCGAAACCCATCTTCGACAGGCCGTGCGGCTCGCGCCGGACTTCCTCCTGGCTCGCAAAAACCTCGCCGACATTCTTTCCCGGGAAGGGAAACCCCTCTTGCTTCCCGGCCAATCCATGCGTTAAGTTTCCCGTAGTCAGGTGGTTGCGGGCTGGCTGCCCGCTTTTCACGCCTGCATTTTTATTTATGAGATCACAAGAAACACGGCAACCCTCGGGCCGCGGTCAGCGGCGCGGGCCAGGACGCGGCCAGCGCGGACGAAGCTCCCGGCGCGGCGCAGACAAGCCCCCCGCCCCGCCCAGAGCTCCCGAGAAGGAAACGCTCTGGGAGAAAATAACCTCCTTCTTCAAACCCAAAAAAGCGCCTCAACGACAGAACGGCCACGTCTCCGAGCCTTCGCAACGCGCCCCGCGCAAGCCGGAGATCGTGGAAGTAAGCTCCGCGAAGCTTTACGTCGGAAACCTCTCCTTCGACGCCGCGGAGAGCGATCTGTTCGACCTCTTCAACGGAGTCGGCAGCGTCCAGAACGCCGAGATCGTCAGCAACAAATACACCCATAAGTCCAAGGGATTCGCCTTCGTGACCATGCAGAGCATCGATGAGGCGCGCCGCGCGGTGGTCGAACTGCACGACAAGGAATTCATGGGCCGCAAGCTCCTCGTAAGCGGGGCGAAGTCTTCCGAGTTCCAGCCGGGCCGGGGCGGTCGCTGAACCCGTTTTTCATCGTCGGGCCGACCTGCGCGGGAAAGACCGCGCTTGCCGCCGCCGCGGCGGCGCGGTGCGGCGGCGAGGTCATCAGCGCGGACGCATTCCAGGTTTATCGCGGCCTGGATATCCTGAGCGCCAAACCTTCCCGGAAAATGCGGGAAACGGTTCCGCATCATCTCGTCGATACGATCCCCCTATCGCGGGATTTCGACGTGGGGCAATACCTCCTCGCCGCGCGCAACGCCATCGCGGACGTGGCTGGCAGGGGCAAGCTCCCGATCGTCGCGGGAGGAACCGGCCTGTATATCCGCGCGCTGACGCACGGGCTGGATGATCTGCCAAAGGCCGACCCCGCCCTGCGAGCCGCGCTTGAACAAATGGAGCCGGACGCCTTGCGGCGGCGGCTTGGGCGACTTGACCCTGTCTGCGCCGAACGCATCGATCTCAAAAACAAGCGCCGCCTTATCCGCGCCGTCGAGGTTTGCATCCTCACCGGAAAACCCTTTTCGGAGGCCCGCCGGCGCTGGGAATCCGCGGGCGCGGCGCGCGGCGTTTTCCTTACACGGGACCGCGACGACCTTTACAAACGTATCGGCGATAGAGTCGAGGAGATGTTCCGAAACGGCGTAGTCCGGGAAGTGGCGGAACTGCCCGAGCCGGGAGGAACCGCCCGCCAGGCCATCGGATTCGCCGAAATCAAAAGCTATCTGAACGGAGAGATAACTCTCGCTGCATGCATGGAGGAGATAAAGAAGGCGACCCGCCGCTACGCCAAAAGGCAATTGACGTGGTTCAGGCGCCAGTCTAGCTTTGAGGAAATCAGTTTATCTTCCTGCCATCCGGATTTTGAATCAGCCTTGATCGCGCGGATTTCCGATGTTTGAAACCCAGCCGCGACGGCGAGAGAAAGCGCTTCTCATCGGGGTCGAACGCGATGGGGTCACCAAGTGGGATTTGCGCGAATCGATGGAGGAACTGGCCGAACTCGCCTCCTCCGCGGGCGCCGAAGTCGTCGGAACCGTGACGCAACGCCTCGGGCATCCCACCGCTCCATATTACATAGGGCGCGGGAAGGTCGAAGAGGTCGAGGCGAAATGCCGCGAGGACTCCGTCACCTCCATCATCTTCGACGACGAGCTTTCCCCCGCGCAAGGCCGCAACCTGGAACGGATGACCTCCCGCAAGGTGCTCGACCGGACGCAGTTAATCCTCGACATCTTCGCCCAGCGCGCCCGCAGCAAGGAAGGCCGCCTCCAGATCGAACTGGCGCAGTTGCAATACCTCCTGCCGCGCCTCACGGGCATGTGGAACCACCTTTCCCGGCAGAGCGGCGGCATCGGAACACGCGGCCCCGGTGAAACGCAGTTGGAAGTCGATCGCCGCCGCGTCCAGGAGCGCATCGGGCGCTTGTCCGACGAGTTGTCCGAGGTTCGCAAGCACCGCTCCATCCAGCGCGCGGGCCGCCTCCGCCACCGCTGGCCGGTCGTCTCCCTGGTCGGCTATACGAACGCCGGCAAGTCCACGCTCCTGAACCTCCTCACCGGCGCGGAGGTGGAAGCCGCCGACAAACTCTTCGCGACGCTCGATCCCACAACCCGTCAGCTCGTCCTTCCAAACAATCAAAAGGTTCTCCTCACCGACACCGTCGGCTTCATCAAGAAACTGCCGCACACCGTCATCGAATCCTTCAAAGCCACGCTGGAGGAAGTCCGCGAGGCCGATCTGCTCATCCACGTCGTCGACATGAGCCACCCGGGTTTTCTCGACCAGATGCACGCCGTCGACAGCGTCCTGGAAGAACTCGACGCCCACGGCAAGCAAACACTCGTCGTCTTCAACAAGATCGACCTCGTCCAGGATCGCGGCGAACCGCAACTGCGCCGCGTGCCGGGCAGTGTCGCCGTTTCCGCCACGACCGGTTTCGGCGTCGACCAGATGCTCCAGGAATTGGAGAACCGCCTTAGTTCCTGGCGCCTGCGCGCGGCGTATCGCATACCCGTGAATGAATCCGCCCTGCTGGCGGAAATCCACAAGATCGGCCACGTCCTCGAGATCCGCTACGAAGGCGACATCGCCTGCGTGCGCGCCCACGTCCCTCCGGAGTTGCAGGCGAAGCTGTCGGCCTGCATGGTTCCCGATGCCATCGGCGGCGCCTGACGACGACATCGTGCTGGAGGAGCGCGGCTTCCGGCGCTTGCTGCGGCGGGCCGCCGCGGCGCTCTCCCTCGCGCTTGTCCTGCCGCTGCTCGCGCTCCTCGCCCTGGTGCTCTTCCTGCTGAATTCAAAGAACTGGGTCGACCACGGCGACCGCGTCATCGCGCAGGTGAACCGCGTGGAGCGCGGCTTGCTCACCATGCGCGCCGGCTTTCAAGGGTACCGGCTCTCAAATGACGAAAGCTTCCTCGACCAATACGCCGACGAGCGAAAACGAATGCCGCCGGCGCTTGAAACCCTGGCCGGTTTGGTCGCCGACAATCCCGCGCAAGCCGCGCGGATGGCGAGTTTGCGCACGGAGACGAAGGCCTGGCTCGCATTCGTGGAGGGAAGGATCGCGGAACTGCACGCCCATCCCGAAAGAGCGCGGGACCCGTACATACCCCGCGGTGGAAAACCCCTCTTCGACGCCATGCAGGCGCGCCTGGACGAGATGGCCGGCGAAGAGCAGCGCCTGCGCGCGGAACGCGACGAAACGCTGAACCGCCTTGTCAGCGCGCTCCTGATCACGCTCGCGGTCGCGGCGGTGGCGGGCGTGCCCGGCATCGTCTACTGGCTGCAGCGTCTCCTGCGGCGGGTCAACGCCTCGTACCGTGCGACAAACGCCGCGCTCGCGGACGCCGCGGAACGGTTTCGCCTCCTCTCCGAAGTCGTCTCGCTCCAGGTCTGGACGGCGCGCCCCGACGGCCAGCTGGATTTCAGCAACAAGCAATGCCTCCAATATTTCGGCCTGAAGCGGGCGGGCGACATCCTGGGCGGCGCGTGGGCGCGGTACGTCCATCCCGACGATCTGCCCGCCGCGCAAAAGGCGTGGGGGGCATCCCTCGCGACGGGAGCCCACTACGAAGTCGAATTCCGCCTGCGGCGCGCGGACGGCGAATACCGCTGGTTTCTCGTCCGCGCCGAAGCGATGCGCGACGCCGCGGGCCTCATCGCGAAATGGTTTGGCACGAACACCGAGATTCACGATCTCAAGATGGCGCAGAGCGACGCGGAACGCGCCAGCCGCGCCAAGGACAACTTCCTCGCCGTGCTCTCCCATGAGCTTCGCACGCCGCTGACGCCGGTGCTCCTGACCGCCCAGGCGTTGCGCGAGGACGCCCGGCTGCCCGCCGAAGTCCGCGCGCAACTCGGGATGATGGAACGCAACATCGCCCTGGAAGCGCGGCTCATCGACGACCTGCTCGACCTCACCCGCATCGCTAAGGGCAAGCTGCCGTTGCGCCCGCAGCTATGCGACGCCCACTCGCTCATCAGCCTCGCCCTGGAGATCGTCCGCGACGAAGCGCAGAGCAAAGGCATCGCGCTCGAACGCGAATTCACCGCGCGCCACAGCGGCTTGATGGCCGACCCCTCCCGCTTCCAGCAAGTCATCTGGAACCTGCTGCGCAACGCCGTGAAATTCACCCCGGAAGGCGGAAGCGTCGCCATCCGCACCCGCGACGTCACGGGCGAGGAAGGAGAGAAATGGCTTTCCATCGAGGTGCGCGACTCCGGCATCGGCATCGAGCAGGAAGCCATCCAGCGAATATTCGAGCCGTTCGAGCAAGCCGGGCTTGGCGGCGACCACCGTTACGGCGGCGTCGGGCTCGGACTCGCCATCGCGCAAGCCATCGTCGACATGCACGGCGGCACGATCCGCGCCGAGAGCGACGGAGCGGGCCGCGGCGCCGTATTCGTCGTGCGACTGCCTGGCGCCGCCGGACTCCCCTCTCCCATGGTTGAGTTGCCGGACGGCGCCGACCCGTTCCTCCACGGCATGGAGCCGGAAGACTTCACGGCAATGCCCGCGCTGCGTCTGCTCCTGATCGAGGACCATGAAGCGACGCAACAAGTGCTCGCGCGGCTGCTCGAACGCGCGGGCCATCGCGTCCTCTCCGCCAATTCCGTCGCGGGCGCGCTCACCATCGCCGCCGCGGAAAAGTTCGACCTGGTGATAAGCGACCTCGGCCTGCCCGACGGCACGGGCAACGACCTCATGGATCAACTTCGCCAAAAATACGGCCTGCGAGGCATCGCGCTAACCGGCTACGGCATGGAGGAAGACCTGGAGCGCTCGCGCCAGGCGGGATTCTTCACCCACCTCATAAAGCCCGTGGATTTCAACCAGCTGCGCCGCGCGTTGCAGGATTTCAGCGCCAGCCATGAATGAGATTGCGAGCCTGCCCCACGGTGATAAGAACAGTAACCGCCGCCGATGTGGCGAAATGGCAGACGCAACGGACTTAAAATCCGTTTTCGCGAAAGCGGAGTGCGGGTTCGAGTCCCGCCATCGGCACGCTGGAAACCGCCAGTGCCGATTATGTAGCGTCGCGAACAGATGTCCAACTCGGCAAGGGAAGCACAGGGCAGCCGACCGACTCACGCGACTCGAGAAAGCCGGCCGGCGTGAAGCCGCTCAATCCATTCGCCGATTTGAAATGAAGATTCGGTTTGTAGATCGTCACATACCCCTGAAAGGGGTGGCTCTGTTGCTGGGCGGGTACGGTGTCATCCCCGGCGAACGCCCGGGTTCCGGAATAGACCTTGCCCGACTGGCTTGCGGCATGTAGTTTTTCCATTCAGTGACCAACCTTCCCGAATCCGCGGGACGACCCGTTTGCCGCAGCATCGACCTCCGTCCCGTCGGGGCCGTGGCCCTGGCTATCGCCTTGGTCTGGTCCACGTCTATCGCGGCCGGCACTTGGCGCGAAGTCCGCTCCCCCCGCGAGAAGCATACCATTCGAGTCACGGGCTCGGCCAAGAAGCGGATCGTCTCTGACCTGATTCAATGGGAGGCCGATATCGAGGCGCGCGCGCCTGATCGCACGGTGGCCTACAAGACGCTACGCGAAGGGCGCGATAAGGCGGTGGCGTTCCTCCTCGCGCAGGGCATCAAGCCTGACGAAATCCAACCCCAGTCAACCAACTCGCATGAGGTGTTTGAGAAAGTCATCGAGGAGAAGATTCTCCCGGGAACCACCGTTCCTGTCCGCACCGAGACGAAGGTTTCCAAGGGATTCCTGACGCAGGAGTCCATCAGGGTGCGCTCGAAGGACGTTGCACGCGTCGAGAAGGCCTCGCGCGAGATCACGTCGCTGCTCGAACAGGGGGTGTCGGTATACTCGGAGGCTCCCAAGTATTTCTACACGCCGCTTGGCGAACTCAAGGTCGAGATGCTGGCCGCCGCGGCCAAAGACGCTCGCGTTCGCGCCGAAAACATCTTGCGCTCCGCAGGCAACGCCGTTATCGGCAAGCTGATCGTCGCCGACATGGGAATCATCAACATCAACCCCGCCAACGCGACCGACACTTCCGAGGAAGGCAACAATGATACCACTTCGTTCGAGAAGGATATTATAACGATCCTGCATGTCCAGTTTGAGGTTAATTAATCGTCTTGAGTTGGCTTTCCGCTCGGCCCCGCTCCGGGCATGAGTATTGTTTCTCTAAAAGTGACTTATCCCGTTGTGTTGATCGAAATGTCATCCAATCGTTCATCGTCCGATATATGCGTTGAACGAGATAACGCGCCTTGTCGGCGTCTCCGAACGGCATATGGTAGCTTTCGATTGCATCTCCAAAAGAATATTTCCATAAAAGCGTTCGTCCTCATCGCCGCAGCAGTCGTATTCCTCTCCCCCGGAGCATCCGCCGCCGGTGACCGGAAACTCTTCGATGAAACGTACCAGTTCATTTTCTTCGCGACCTTGGAAGGACTTTATCGCGATGGCGTCTCCAGCGCGGACGTGGACTCGCTTCTGGCGACGAAGGGTAAGGACGGCGGCTATCTCAATTTCATCTACACCTGCCCGATCTGCATGCCGGTGGAGGGCGCCATCGTCACCTATCAGCTCCGGCCGAGGATCGACCACATGAAAATCCAAAACTCTCAGACTGCGGAGCGCACGTTCGGCTTCGGTCTTCCGAAGGAAGTATCCGACGCCTTGCGATCCGAAAAATCGAGAATCAGGCTCAAGGCGGTCAACGAACTCGTCAGTAAATGGATTTCCTATCGCATGGAGCACTCCGGCCTCACCGGCGCCCAGAAGCAAGACTTGATTGAAGAGTTGAAGAAAAGAAGGAAGCAGGGCATGGAAGCGCTGCGTTCGTTCGCCGCGAAAATGCATGGCCCGGACAGCATGAGGTTTTTTGCCGCCGGCTACGAGGACGGCGACGAATGCGCCGTGTGCAATGCCGCCCTGCAAATGCCCTTGAATTTGAAGTCGCCCTGAAGAAATCCGCGGTTAATTTCTTCTCTGTGGAGCCAAGGGGATTCGAACCCCTGACCTCCTGAATGCCATTCAGGCGCTCTACCAACTGAGCTATGACCCCCGAAAGCTGAACCGTGAAATTTAAGCCGCGCTCTCTTGCCTGTCACGGATTTTCTCTTGTCCTGCTGGCGGTCTCCTGTCTCGCCCAGGATGAGGAGGAAGTCCCCGACGTTAACGCGCCGGTAAAGCAACTGGGAGGCGGCGCTCTCGAAGTGGGAGGGGTGCGTGTGGATAAAAGTGCGCGGACGATCAGTTTTCCCGCGGCGGTCAATATGAACGGCGGGAACATCGAATATCTTCTCGTGGCCAAGGGCGGGAAAACGCATGAGAGCCTCTTTGTGACGGACATCAAGCCCTACTACATCCATCTCGCGATGCTTCTGCTGGGCGCGAAGGGAAACCCTCGCGATCCGTCGCTGGAGAAGAAGGGCCCTCCGCCCTCGGCGATCGACAGGGATTATTTGAAGAGTGCGCCGGAATTGAAGGGGGATGAGGTGACGCTCTTCGTGAAATGGAAGAACGGCGGCCAGGAACGAATGAACGACGTCGCCGATTTTGTCATCAACCAGGAGGAGAAGGCGCCGATGCGGCATGGGCCGTGGATGTATAACGGCTCGATGTTCTACCACGGCAAGTTTCTCGCGCAACTGGACGGCTCGATAGCGGCCATGGTAACCGACCCGGAGGCGCTCATAAACAATCGCCAGCCCGGACATGACAATGACACGATATGGGAGGTTGATCCCGCCCGGACGCCCGCGGTGAATACACCCGTGACGCTGACGATAACGCTGGCGGAAAAGCATTTTTAACCACGGATAACACGGATAACACGGATAACACGGATGAAGAAAAGGTTCTCCTCCCCATCCGTGCTATCCGTGTTATCTGTGTTATCCGTGGTTAGCCTGCTTCTTTCTCCCCTTGCCGCACAGGAGCGGCTCCTGCCGCGCGACCCGAGCCGCCTGTCGATTCGCCACGAGGTCCGGCATGCCATAGACATCGGACTGGAATGGCTGCGAGCAAGACGGGACGGCGTCGATTCGCTCCCGTTTACAGCGCTGGCCCTGCAGGCGTTCATGGCCGATCCCGACGAACGCGATTCCGCATGGGTGAAGAAGGGTTTCGCGTATCTGGAAAGCCGCGCGCACGCAAACGGCGGCATTTATGGAACAAGGGACGCCGCGGAATATGAGACGTCTCTTTGCGAGATGGCTTTGCTGGCCGCGAATGATCCCAAGTATGGGACGCTGTTGCGGAAGGCGAGAGGCTTTCTCTCGCGACGCAGTGAAATTATGCCGAAGCGTTTTCCGCACCATCTGGACGCACGACGGGCTTATGACATGGCGAGGACGCTTATCACCCGGCGGGTGGACCGGCTTGACGACGGCGCCGATTGGGAATCCGAATTGGCGAAACGGATGATGAATCTTCAGGACGCCGACGGATCGTGGTCCGACGACCGCATGCAGACGGCGTACGGGGTCGCGACGCTGGCGATGCTTTACCGGAGTTTTTAGCTCGCGCCGGCTTCGGCCGGTTCCGGCGACTTGAATTCCAGCTTGGAACCGGCGGCGCTCACGTTGACGTGATCGCCCGCCTTGATGTTGCCGCGCAGGATTTCTTCCGCGAGCGGGTCTTCGAGAAATCTCTCGACGGCCCGGCGCATGGGGCGCGCGCCGTACGCGGGATCGTACCCCTTCTCGATGAGGAACTCATGGGCGCTCTGGTCGAGATGGATGTCGATTTCCTTGACCTTGACCCGTTTGACCACCTTGCGGACTTCCAGGTCCACGATGCGCATGAGGTCGGGCTTGGAAAGAGTGTGGAAGACGATGAGGTCGTCGAGCCGGTTGATGAACTCCGGCTTGAAGACGCGCTTGGATTCCTCGAGGATTTTCTCGCGCATTACTTCGTAGCGCTCCTCGTCGCGCGCGGCGCCGAAGCCCATCGTCGTCTGGCGCTTGATGAGTTCCGCGCCGACGTTCGAGGTCATGATGATGATCGTGTTCCGGAAATCGACCTTGCGCCCGAGGCTGTCGGTGACCTTGCCTTCCTCCAGGATTTGCAGGAGGAGATGCATGACGTCGGGGTGCGCCTTCTCCACTTCGTCAAAGAGGACGACGGAGTAGGGGCGGCGGCGGACGGCTTCGGAAAGCTGGCCGCCCTCCTCGTAACCCACGTAGCCGGGAGGCGAACCGATGAGCCGGGACGCCGTGAATTTCTCCATGTACTCCGACATGTCGATCTGGATCAACGCATCCGCGTCGCCGAACATGAACTCGGCCAGCGTCCGCGCCAGGAACGTCTTCCCGACGCCGGTCGGGCCGAGGAAAATGAAGGAGCCGATGGGCCGTTTCGGGTCCTTGAGATCGGCGCGGGAGCGGCGCAGGGCCTTGCTGAGCGCCATCACCGCTTCGTCCTGGCCGATGACGCTTTGCTTCAACTCCTGCTCCATCATGAGGAGTTTCTGGGTTTCCTTCTGTTCCATGCGCTGGAGCGGGACGCCCGTCCACTTGGCGACGATGTGCATGATGTCGTCTTCCGTGACGACGACTTCCTTCTCCTCGCGCTGTTCGCGCCAGCCGGTGAGGATGTTTTCGAGTTTATCCTTCGCCTGCTTCTCCGTGTCGCGGAGGGCGGCGGCTTTTTCAAAATCCTGCGCCTTGATGGCGGCTTCCTTTTCACTGCGGATGTCCTCGATCTCTTTTTCGATTTCCTTGACGTCCGGCGGCCGGGTCATGGCGGCGATGCGCGCTCGCGCTCCCGCTTCATCCATCACGTCGATGGCTTTGTCGGGCAGGAAGCGGCCCGTGAGGTAGCGGTCGGAAAGTTTCGCGGCGGCGTCCAGCGCTTCGTCGGTGAGGCGGGCCTTGTGGTGGGCCTCGTATTTGGGACGCAGACCCTTGAGGATGAGGACGGTTTCGTCGACGGTCGGCGCCTCGACCTTCACGGTCTGGAAACGACGTTCCAGCGCGGCGTCCTTCTCGATGTATTTGCGGAATTCGTTGAGCGTGGTCGCGCCCACGCACTGAAGTTCGCCGCGGCTGAGCGCGGGCTTGATGATGTTGGAGGCGTCCATCGCGCCTTCCGCCGAACCCGCGCCGACGATGGTGTGCAGTTCGTCGATGAAAAGGATGACGTTTTTCGTGCGCCGGATTTCATCCATGACGGCCTTGATCCGCTCCTCGAACTGGCCGCGGTACTTCGTTCCCGCGACCATGAGGGCGAGGTCGAGGGTGATGACTTTTTTGTCGCGCAGGATTTCCGGCACGTTCCCGGAAGCGATCTCCTGCGCCAGCCCTTCGACGATTGCCGTCTTGCCGACGCCGGCCTCGCCGAGCAGGACGGGATTATTTTTCGTGCGGCGGCAAAGGACCTGGATGACGCGCTCGATTTCGTTCTTGCGCCCGATGACGGGGTCCAGTTCGTTCTTGCGGGCGAGTTCCGTCAGGTCGCGTCCGAAGGCGCGCAGGGCCGGCGTCTTTACGTCTTTTTTGCCGGGGTCGGCCTGTTGTTCCTGTTCCACTTCGGGCGGGGTGAAGTTCGGGTCGAGTTCCTTCAATATCTCGTTGCGCGTCCGTTCGATATCAACTTCGAGATTCTTCAACACGCGGGCGGCGACGCCTTCGCCCTCGCGCAGCAGGCCAAGGAGGATGTGCTCGGTGCCTACGTAGGAATGGTTGAGGAGCTTCGCTTCCTTGCCGGCGAGCGCCAGCACTTTCTTGACGCGCGGCGTGTAGGGGATATTGCCCACCATCTTGGTTTCCGGGCCGGAGCCGACCTGCTTCTCGACTTCCATGCGGACGGTTTCGAGGTCCAATCCCATCTTCTGGAGGACGTTGACGGCGACGCCTTGGCCCAGCTTGATGAGTCCCAGCAGCAAGTGCTCGGTGCCGACGTAGTTGTGGTTGAAGCGATCCGCTTCCTTCCGCGCCAGCGCCAGGACTTGTTGAGCTCGTGGGGTGAAATTATTCATCATCTTTTTCCTTCGGACCGTCACGCTCCGGCCTGGCTGCATCTATATCAGGTTTCGGGAAGGATTTCAACTTCTCGCGTATGATCCCGGCCCGCAGGGAGTCGCGTTCCTCCGCGGCCAGCTTCTGTTGCGAGCCTTTTTGCAGATGCGCGGGCTGGGTTTCGATGAAAAGTTCGTCGACCGCGGCGGCGCACGATTCCGGGAAGAAGGAGAGATCGACGCCGAGTTTGATGAACGAGAGGAGGTTCAGCGCTTCCTTGGAAGTCATGGAATGGGCGTGCGTCAGGATGCCGTAGCCGCGCCCGACCTGGTCGCGCAACGCGCCGATTTTTTTCTGGAGGAGCAGGTGGCGCGCGTTCTGTTCGTGCTCGATGACCTGCTCGATGACTTTGTTCAGCCTGCCGACGATCTCGTCCTCCTTCTCGCCGAGCGTGATCTGGTTGGAAACCTGGAACAAGTTTCCCATGGCCTCCGTGCCCTCTCCATACAGGCCGCGGACGGCGAGGCCGATCTTGTTGACGGCCTGGATGACCTGGTTGATCTGCTCGCTCAGGACAAGCGCCGGGAGATGCACCATCGCCGATGCGCGCATGCCGGTGCCGACGTTGGTCGGGCACGCGGTGAGGAATCCGAGATTGGGATCAAAGGCGAAATCGAGCTTTCCTTCCAGGGCGCTGTCGACCTTGTCGAGCATCTTGAAGGTCTGTTTCAGTTGCAGACCGGGCCGGAGAGCCTGCATCCGCAAGTGGTCCTCCTCGTTGACCATGATGCTCAAGGTCTGCTTGCGATTCATGACGACGGCGCTGCCCGCGCCCTTCGCGGCGTGCTCGCGGCTGATGAGGTGGCGCTCGACGAGAACCTGTTTTTCCAGCGCGGACAAGTCCTGCAAATACTCCGAGAAAGAGTCCTGCATCTCCGGCAGTGCTTCGACGACCGGCTTTATCTCTTCCAAAATCTGGAGGCGCTCGGCCTTTTTCGCCCAGCCCGGGAAGGAGTGGTTCTTCAGGTTCCGCGCGAATCGGACGCGGCTGCTGATGACGATCTGGTGGTAAGGCCCTTCTCCCTTCAGCCATTCACCGGAGGTTGAGAAGAGGCCCGGGGTTTTCACAGGGTTAACTTTGCAGTTTGGTTTCGAGTTGCCGTATCTGGTCGCGGATTACCGCCGCGGATTCGTAGTCCTCCGCGCGAACGGCATTCTCGAGGTTGCGTTCCAGGTCTTTCATCTTCGCATCCGTCTGGAGGGTGCGCAAAATCCGGGCGGGAACCTTGCCGACGTGGCTGGTGCCCTTGTGCATGGCCTTGAGAAGCGAGGCCAGGCTTTCGCCAAACGTCTCGTAGCAATGCGCGCAGCCCAGCCGCCCTGTTTTCTTGAAATCCGCCTGGCTGAAACCGCACACGGGGCATTTCTGGCTGGAACTCCCCTTCTCGATATCCTGCGCGTTGCCGAGGCCCAGCAGCAGGTCGGCGAGCGCGAACCCGGTCGGGTCGGTCACGCCCTTTTCCTTGGAACACGACTCGCACAGGTTGACCTTCTGCATCTTGCCATCGACGATCTGTGTCAGGAAAACCGTGGACTGGTTCGTCTTGCAAACGTCGCAAACCATTTTTGATTTGGGCTGGAAATTCAACTGTGGCTCGCTTTTCTGCTTCTAATTATCAATCGGCGTGCCGGTCGTCCGTGTCAACTCATGGAACCCGGCAATTAACGTTCCAGTGACTTTGCCGGGCTTGCCGTCGCCGATCTGGCGCCCGTCCAGGGTCACCACCGGCACGACTTCCGCGGCTGTTCCGGTGAGGAAACATTCGTCGGCGGTGAAAATGTCGTAGCGGGTAAGGTCCTGTTGAACCGCGGGAACGCCCGCCCGCTCGGCAAGTTCGAAGACCACTTCCCGGGTGATTCCCTCCAGCGCGCCCGAACTGACGGGCGGCGTCAGGAGCCTGCCCTTCTTTACTATAAAGACGTTGTCGCCCGTGCATTCCGCGACGTACCCCTGCTCGTTCAGCATGAGCGCCTCCGGGCAGCCCGCCTGGGACGCCTCGATCCTCGCCAGCACGTTGTTGAGATAGTTCAGCGACTTGATGGCGGGGCTCAACGCCCCCGGGGTGTTGCGGCGCGTGGCGCACGTGATGACCTTCAACCCGTTGTCATACATCTCTTTCGGGTAGAGGGTGATGGTCGCCGCGATGATGACGACGGTGGCCGTCTTGCAATGTTCGGGCGTGAGGCCGAGATTTCCCACTCCTCGCGTGACGAGCAGGCGGACGTAACCGTCCCGCAATCCGTTCAGGCGGATGGTCTCCAGCAGCGCCCGGATTATTTCCTCCCGCGACAGCGGAATCCGCAGACAGATCGCCCGGGCCGAATCGAAAAGACGATTTATGTGTTCTTCAAGCCGGAAAACCCCGCCGTTGTAAAAACGGATCCCTTCGAAGACGCCGTCGCCGTAGAGAAGGCCGTGATCGAACACGGAAATCTTCGCGTCCTCCTTCGCGTAAAACTGCCCGTCGATGTAAATTTTCATCCGTCCACCAAACCGTCCCGGATTTCCAGCCGCCTGTCCCCCCGCGTCGCGAGGTTTGAATCGTGAGTGACCACGACCAATGTTTTCTGCTTTTCGCGCACCAACGCAAGTAGCAAATCGACGACCCCCTCGCCCGTTTTCGAGTCGAGATTTCCGGTCGGCTCGTCGGCGAAGATGATCGCCGGATCATTCACGAGCGCCCGCGCGATCGCCACGCGCTGCTGCTCGCCTCCGGAAAGCTCCGCCGGGAGATGATGCAGGCGCTCCCCCAGGCCGACTCGGTTCAGGAGCGCCTCGGCCATTTCCGTCCGCGGCTTTCCGCCGATCATGGACGGCAGCATGACATTCTCCCTCGCGGTCAGTTCCGGCAGCAGGAAGTAGCCTTGAAAAACGAAGCCGATCTTCCTGTTGCGGAGCTGGGTGCGGGTGCGCTCGCTGCCGGAGTAGAGTTCATCCCCTTCAAAAAAAACCTGTCCCGCCTCGGGTCTCTCCAGCCCAGCCAGCGTGTAAAGCAAAGTCGTCTTCCCGGCTCCCGAAGCGCCGCAAAGGAAGATGGCCTCGCCGTGAAAGATATCCAGGCTGATTCCCCGCAGCACGTCGATCCGCCGGGAAGCCAGGCGGAAGGAACGCCGCAGGCCGGTTGCTCGCAACTGCGGCTCGTTCAAGCGCGGCTCCTTATCTGGCGCATCCCTTCGAAGAGAACGATCGCCACCGCGGTTGCCAGATTCAGGCTTCGCGTCCGGGGTAGCATCGGGATCGTGAGCAATTGCGAACCTCTCTCCGCGAGAAGCGACTCGGGCAGCCCCTTCGTCTCGCGGCCAAAGAAAAGAAAATCCCCCGGCTGGAAGGACTCCTCGTAATAAGGGCGGTCGCATTTGGTCGTAAGAAAAAAGGAGCGTCCGGCGGCGGCGAGCATATCCTGTAGCGAATCCCAGGCGACCACCTTCACTTCGTCCCAATAGTCCAGCCCGGCGCGCCGAAGCCGGCGGTCATCCAGCGAAAAGCCCAGCGGTTTGACCAGGTGCAAAGTCGAGCCGGTAGCCAGGCAAAGCCGGGCGATGTTGCCGGTGTTCGGCGGAATCTCCGGCTCAACGAGGACGATATTGAACGCGGCAGGCGCTCCTAGTTGTCGCCCGCGGGGGCGTCCACATTCACCCTGCGGCCGCCGCGGTCGAAGCGGACGACGCCGTCGACCAGCGCGAAGATCGTGTAGTCGCGGCCCAGGCCGACATTCCTGCCGGGGAGAAATTTCGTGCCGCGCTGGCGGATGATGATATTCCCGGCAATGACGGCCTCGCTGCCAAATTTCTTGACGCCGAGGCGCTTGCTGACGCTGTCCCTGCCGTTCTTGACGCTGCCCTGGCCTTTTTTGTGTGCCATGAATTCCTTTACGCTGTGATGCTCTTGATCTTCAACTGCGTCACCTTGCGGCGATGCCCCACCGTGCGGTGGTATCCCTTGCGGCGACGGTATTTGAACGCGATGACCTTCGGCGCCTTTTTCTGGCCGAGCACTTCCGCAACCACCGCCGCGCCCTTGAGCGCATCCGCGCCCACCGTCACGCGCGAGCCGTCCCCATAAAAGAGAACCTCCGAAAAAGTCGTCTCCGCTCCGGTTTCGACAGCGAGTTTTTCAACCTCGATGACGTCGCCTTCCGCGACCTTGTATTGTTTGCCGCCTGTTTTGATGATCGCGTATGCCATAGAAAAAGTGGGTGAAAATCTCACGGACGCTTCCGTTTGACAAGTTCTTTTACTGGAGCTTCGGCTTGGACGGCTTTCCGAACCAGACCTGGAAGTTGCCTCCCACCTTCGCGTAATCCGAATCCGAGGAATAAGCGGCCTTCGCTCCGCCGAGCCTCGGGTCTTTTTCCACGATGGCGAGTATCTGCGACGCCCCGTCCTTGTCCTGCGGCTCGCGGAAGTAACGCACCTCCGTCGCCTCGACGTGGCGGGTGGAGTTCTTGGCGATGCCCGAAACCTCGAACCCGCTGCTTTCGAGCTGCGACTTCAAGTCCCGGGCGATGTCGCGTTGCTTGTCGTCCGAGATGAAGAGATAGACTCGCGCCTTTTGCTCGGTCCCGGCCAGCGCGCTGTCGATCTGCTTTTGGATGCGGCTGAGGCTGTTGCCGAGCGTGCCGCGGATGCCGCCCAACTGCGCTTCGACGCCCTCGCTGGAATTCAGGCGCGAAGCCATCGTGCGCGCGGTGCTTATGTCCGTGAGGAGGATTCCCAGCCCGCCGATCTCCTCGCGCACCTTGACGAGCCGCTGCTCCATGTCCTCGGCGTGATCCTTTGCGGCCTTCTCCAGTTCGCGGGCCTCCTGGGCGTGTTTCTCGGATTCCGCCTTCCCGGCGTTGGCCGCGTCCGCCTGGCGTTGCGCTTCCGCCCGGTTTTGCTCGATGGTTGCGTCCCGGTTCTCGATCTCCCTGGAACGCTTGCGCCACGTATCGACCTCGTATCCGGAAAAGAGGAGCCATACGCAGCACACCACCGCCGGCCCCAGCACGGAAATGGCGATGCGATCCCGAAGCCGCTTTTCCTTCAAGGTCCCGCGGTACAGGGCCTGTTCGAGATCGGTGTTCAGGGTGGGTTGTTCCGCCATGGTAAAATCAGGCTTCCCCGAGAAGCTGGCCGGCTTTTTGTTTCAAGAGGTTGCGCTGCCTGCCGGGCAAGGCTTCGTCCTCAAAGCTCGTGCGGATGTATTGGATGCCGGTGATGCTGTGCGCGAGGAGGTCCGTGCGCGTGCGAAGAACCAGCGCGAGGGTCGCAAGGAGGATGCTGAAGCCCGCGATGAGCGGCAGCAGCAGAAAATTGCCCCGGGCCATCGAGGCCGGCGGCGAGAGAATGAGAAACCCCAGCGCGGCCCAGAGCATCCAACGCTCCAGGGTCCGAAGTTGCGCCACGCTCTCGAAGCGGGCCTGCACCAGTTGGCCAAGCCGCCGGCTGTACGGCGACTCGACCGGTTCGGGCGGAGGGGGCGGCGGTGCGGCGCTCGCTTTCGAACCTCTGCGCCCAGTCGGCGCGGGGGCGGGCGGAGCGGGCGGGACGTATTTTTCCCCCGCGGCCAGCGCCCTCAGTTTTGCCGCGATGATCGCCACCGCCGCGTCGCGCCGCGAGGCGCTTATGCCGTCCAGCGGATTATCGAGATCGTTGACTGCGTACGCGGGGTTCAATCCCGCGGCTTCGTGGAGACAGTGGCTCACGAGCACCCAGGCGAGGCGCGGACCGCCTTCGCGTCGCGCCTTGGCGAGAAGCGCGGGGAAATTCGCGCGGGCGACAAAGTCGGAATCCAGGAAAATATCGCTGACGAGCATGACCGCGAGGTCGGCTTCCGCGAGGGCGGCGGAAAGCTCGTTCTTCCACGCGTTTCCCGCGCGGAATTTCCGGTCATCCCACACGACGAAATCTTCCGGCGGCATCGGCGCCATGGCGGTCCGGACGCGCTGGAGCCACTTCTGGTCCGGATAACAATAAGCGATGAATATTTTTAACCGCTGCGTCATGGGGTGTTGGGGCGTTGCTAGCCTTGCCGCTGAACGGGAGATGTCAATCCTCTTGCAAAAGAAATTTGAGCGTCTCCCGTAAATTGGCTTCCACCGTGAAGCGCGCCGCGATCCCGGCGAGGCGCGGCTTGATTGCGAGCCTGCGTTCCGTATCGCTCCACGCATCGATGGCGCGGGCCATTTCAACGATTCCGGAGGGATCGTCCAAGACCTCGCCCTCGACGCCGCGCTCGATGATTTCCGCGAACCCATTGGCCGAAGTGGTGATGACGGGCAGGCCCGCCGCGAGCGCCTCCAGGCACGCGTTCGAGAACGGATCATAGATGGTCGGCAGGAGGAAAACATCCGCGGCGGCCAGCGCTCCCGCCATGTCTTTCAGCGGCCCCAGGAATCGCGCGCGATCCGAGGCGGGGCAGCCCCTGGGCTTCCCCTTTCCCGCGACGAGCAAAAGCGGGCCGGACGCCGAGGCGTTGACCGCTTCCATCGCGAAGCGCAAGCCCTTGCGCTCCCACCCCGAGCCCGCGAAGAGGACGACGTATGCATCCTCCGCGAGACCGAGCCGCTCCCTCGCTTCCGCGCGGGACGCCCGCGGCCCCGGCGACACGCCATTATAGACAACGCGTATGCGCGCCGGGTTGCACCCGAAATGCCGCACGATCTCCTCCTTCACCATGTTGGAGTTCGCGATGACGAGGCGCGCTCCTCCTTCCTTGAAAAGCTTCGTTTCCAGTTCGAGCAAGGCGCGGTGTTTCGGCTGAAGGCCGCGGAATCGCGCTTTCCATGCGGGTTCGAACCGGGCGCGGCGTTCCAGCCACGCGCGGTGAACGCCGTCGCCCGCTCGGTAACAATCGCAACTCCAGACGCGCTCAAGGCTGAACACGGTGTCGCAACGGGGATCGAGTTTCGCAAAGGCGTCCGCGAACGCCCGGGGCGACTCGCCCGGCACGATGCGGACTTCGCCGAACGGCCACTCCCCCTTCCAGCGGCCCGAGGTGAAAAGGACGCAGCCGTGGCCTTCGGAGGCGAGAGCTCCGGCGAAACGTTTCAGGTAGCTTTCCGCGCCGCCCGTGGCGGAATAACCCCGCCTGACGAGGCCGATGTTCATTTGACCACTTTACTCATGACGCATCATTCATATTACTTCATGAAAATCCTCGCCCTCCAGCTTAAGCGCATCGGCGACCTTATTCTTACCGCCCCGGCGCTCTTCGCATTGAGGCAGCGCCATCCGGAGGCGCACATCACCCTCGCGATCCAGGACGGGTGCCGCGAACTTCTCCCAGCCCTCGATTTCGTCGACGATACGCTGATCCACAGCCGCAAGGAAGGGAATGCGCCGCTTTGGTGGAAGATGGTCTTCACGCATTTCGACTTCTGCCTGGACTTCACGGGGAACGACAGGTCGGCCTTGTTTTCCGTGCTGTCGAAAGCGCCCAAGAGAGTCGCGTTTCAATCCGTGCGCGATTCCTCGGCGCGGTCGATTTTCTACAATTGCTTCGTCGACTCTCCGGTGCGGGACTGCCACACGGTGGATCATTATCTCCACCTGCTTCGCTGTCTGGACATCGAAGTCTGGGGCGAAGGCATCCCCCTGCACCTGCCGGAATGGGCGTCCAAGAAGGCGGGCCAGGTGCTCGCCGCGCGCGACGTCGCGCCGCCGTATATAATGATCCAGCCCGGTTCCGCGCGGTCGGAGAAATATTGGTCCGCCAAACGCTGGGCGCGCGTCATCGACTTCTGCAACGCGGAAACGCCCTTCCCGTGCATCCTGACGGGCGGGCGCGACGCTTCGGAGCAAAAGCACATCGGCGAGATAAAGGCGGCCCTCCGGTCGCCGTGCTGCGACTTGAGCGGCTCCGTCGATCTCATGACTCTCGCGGCCCTCGCCCGCGGCGCTCGTCTTTTCCTCAGCGTCGATTCCGCCGCGATGCACATCGCCGGCGCGTTCGCCACGCCGCAGATCGCACTCTTCGGGCCGACCAACCCGTTCCATTGGAGGCCGCGCCATCCCAGGGCGCTTATCCTCGCGGCCGGCAACCCCGGGCCGCTGACCGAGTTCAAGCCGAAGCACGCCCCGGGAGCCATGAGGGATATATCCGTTTCACAGGTGACAGGCGCGATCAAAACGCAGCTTGGACAACCGCAAGGCGCGGCTTAATGTCTCTTTTCCGATGAAGAAGATCGCATTGCTCGCGTTGCTTGGATGGCGATTGGCGTGCGCGCAGGACGCGCCTGGCAGCAGCGACATACGGGTGACGACCGCGCTGCACGACGACGGTTCGCGCACCGTCACGACGATCGACTCCGGGAACCACACGTCCGAAGCCGTCACCTACAACCAAGCCGACAAGATCCTCCGCAAGGTCGTCTGCACCCTGGACGACGAGAACAACCCCCTGCAAGGCCACGTCTATGACGGCAAAGGACACGAGCTTTACAGGGCCGTCTACAAGCGCAACGAGATGAACCGCGTCAGCGAGGAAGTGGAATACACCCCCGACAACAGGCTCCTCGGGCGCTTCGTCTACCGCTACGACGCGGCCGGCCGACTCATGAAGATCGACGCTTACGACGCGGATGGCAACCTGGTGCAGAGCGGCGGCAAAAGGGCGCTGCCCCGGAGGGATCGGTAAAATCCGCCGGTGGGCAAACGGCTGGCAATACTTTTTGCGCTCTTCGCGCTGGGCCTGGCGGGGTGGGAAGTCGTCCTGCAGAGGCGGATTGACGACTTGCAGTTCGCGCGCCGGCGCGTCGCCTTCCTCGAAAGCGAGAACGAGCGCCTGCGCGCCTTCCTTGCCGGCGAGGAAAAAAAGAAGGCGCGGGCCGCCGAGGCGGAGGAACGCGCGGCGGTGGAGAAAGCGGTGGTCGCGATCCGGGGCCTGGAATTTTTGAAACCCGTGGTCTACGACGTGGTGACAAAGCAGGGCATAAGGGAAACGCTGCGCCGCAAACTGAGCGACCTTTTCACCGAAACCGAATTTCGCGACGCCGCAACGGGCTACGCGGCGATGGGCCTCATGGAACGCGGCTATCCCCTCCGGGAGAAATATTTGGACCTGCTCGGCGAACAGGTGGCGGCGTTTTACGACCAGCACCAGCACCGGCTCTTCATGTTCAAGGATGCGTCGCTGGAGAACTCGCAGAACCGCGTGGTGCTCGCGCACGAACTGACGCACGCCCTGCAGGACCAGCACTTCGGGTTGACGAACCTGCCGCTGGAGTTGAAGAACAACGACGACCAGACGCTCGCCGCGAGCGCCCTTGTCGAGGGCGACGCCACGATGGTCATGTCCGAGTACATGCTGAAGAATTTCTCATGGCGCGGCCTGCGGGACAATTTCTCGGGCATGATGTCGCAGAATCTGAATCAACTGGAATCCGCGCCGCGTTACTTGCGCGAGATGCTGGTCTTTCCGTATCTGCGCGGCCAGGAATTCTGCGAAGCGCTGGCGGCGCGGGGCGGTTATGCGGCCGTCTCGTCGGCCTTCGCGCATCCCCCCTCCTCCACCTCGCAGATACTGCATCCCGAGAAATACCTGGCCGAACCGAGAGAAGAACCGCAACGCATTTCCTGGCCGGAGACAAACGTGCTGGGCCAGGCGCCGCTCTGCGACAACGTCATGGGCGAGATGGGCGTCCGGGTTCTTTTAACGGATTGGGTGGACCCGGACACGGCCAGGAACGCCTCCGCCGGGTGGCGGGGCGACCGCTATCTGGTATATGACGAAGGCGGCGCGGTGGTCTGGAAAACGGTCTGGGATGCGCCGGAAAACGCGGCCCAATTCATCGCCGCCCTCAAACGCTGCTTGCAGAAACGCTATAAATTGAGTTCATCTAAGATAGTGGAAAGCGACGGCTCCTTCGCGGTGAAGGAACCGCGCGACATTCTTTTGCTTAGCCCGACCCCAACCGAAGTCCTCTTGCTGGACGCATCAACCGCCCGCTGGGCCGACGCCCTGGCCCATGCATTCGCCCCGCGATGAGTGACACCGAAATGAGGCTGGACCCGTTGCGGCAGACCTGGACGGTCTTTTCAAAGTCGCGCCTGGTCAAGCCGGATTTCGTCCGCGGCCCGGCGGCCCCGGAAACGGCCAGCCCCTTTTCGGCCGGCAACGAACGCTTCGCGCCGCACGCGCTCTACACCGCGCCCGCCGGGGGCGAGGCGTGGCGCATCCGCGTGGCGCCGAGCCGCACGCCCGCCTTGCGCGTCGAGGGCCAGGCCGCGATGGCCGCGGACGGCTTCTACGACCGGATGGACGGCGTCGGCGCGCACGAAGTCATCGTCGAGACGCCAAATGGCGCCGCGCTGGAGGAACTCCCCCTGCCCGCGATCACCGAAGTCATCGCCGCCTGGCGGACGCGGATGCTCGACCTGACGAGGGACGACAGGATGCGCTCCTTCTTCATCATCAAGAACGTCGGCGCCCAGGCGGGCGCGACGGTCGCGCACTCCATCAGCCAGCTCATCGCGATGGCGGTGACACCCCTCCCCCTGCGGCAGAAACTCATCGTCGCGCGCGACTTCTACAAACGAAAGAAGCGCTCCATCTTCGAGGACATCCTCCGCGAGGAAGTGCGCGTGAGCAGGCGGCTCGTCTATGAAAACAACGGGTTCGCCGTATTCTGCCCGTACGCATCGCGCTCGCCGTTCGAGCAGGCGATCTATCCGAAGCGGCAATGCGCCGACTTCCACGGCATCACCGACCAGGAAGCCGCGCAGCTTGCCGACGTGCTTAAAACGGCTCTCCGGCGCCTGATAAAGGCCCTCGACCTCCCCGCATACAACCTCGTGCTGACCACCGCGCCGACCCGGACGCGGAGGAGCGACCACTGGAACACCTTGAGCCAGGACTTTCGCTGGCACATCGAGATCGTCCCCCGGCTCTTCCATCCCGGCGGATTCGACCTCGCGACCGGCTGCCATCTCAATCCCGTCCTGCCCGAAGCCGCCGCGGAGTTTCTGCGAAAAGTGGAACTGTGACGGCATGCAAAGTCTTTTACGAGGGGCGCGTGCAAGGGGTGGGCTTCCGCTACACGGTAAAGCGGATCGCCACCGGCTATGAAGTAACGGGCTGCGTGCGAAACCTCGCCGACGGGCGGGTCGAATTAAACGCGCAAGGCGAGGAAAACGAAGTGGCCTCCTTCCTCGACGCCATCGCCAAGAGCGACCTCGGCTCGCTGATCTCCCACACCGAAAAACACGAAGCCGCGCCCGCCAAGGGTTCCCGAGGTTTTGAAATAAGCTTTTGAGCTTCGCGTAATTAGATGTTCGAGATATGCGACCGCCAGCAGATCGCACCCCTTTTGGGACCTAACCGGACGCCGAGTCTCCTGGCAACCAATAACTGATTTTCCGGCAAACGTGATCTCGCTGATTGAGGGCGATTCCGATGTAAAGCTACTTCTTCATGGCCGCCATTTTCTGGGCGAGGCCGGCGGCGTATTTTTCATATTGGTCGCTGTCGATCTTGAAGCGGGCGAGCATGAAGTTCGTTCCGTGGAGCTTCCAGTCCTGCCCGGCGTCGTTGTAAGTGAGCGTCGTGGTGCGGCCTTGCTGATACTCCGCGTGAAGCGGGTCCGCGCCCGGCGGATTCATGAGCTTGGGGGCGCCGCCGAGGCCGCCTTCGAGCAGGTGGCCGCTCATCGCCGCGTAACCGCCGATGGTGAGCTTGTGTTCGCCGCCGACGGTCTCATGCGTGAACGGTACATAGCGGACTTTCGTCTTCACCGAGGCCGCCATGGGGAGCACGGTCTTGCCGATTTCCTCCAGGGCTTTGCGTTGATCGGGATTCGCTTTCTCGTCGACATAGAGGTAGGAGAAATCCCATTTGCCATACGACTTCATCATGGTTTCGCCTTCCGGGCTTTGGGCGAAGTTCGCGACGGCAAGGCCGTCCAGCTTGACGCCGCCGTAGCTGCCGCGGTCGATGAACAGCACCTGCGCGCCGCCGCAGTTCATCTTCGTCGGCATGGAGTCGAACCAGCACGGACACGCCGCGTCGCACGAACACCCTTCTTCCAACTCGCCGCTGATTTTCCACGATTTCCCTTTGGTTTCGCCCGCCGCCGCGATTGCCAGCGAGCACAATAGAATCAAGGCTTTGGCAATAGTCTTCATGAGATGAATTGTACGCCTCGCCCGGCATGGGAAGCAAGGGCTATTTGTGACGTGACACAGTGCCGGAGCCTCATGAATATTGATCCGCAAGGCTTGAATACCATCCCCGCGATCTCCATCCGTAATCTGACGAAGGTCTATCCCATCCCCTTTCGGCGGGAGCGGGTGGTGGCGGTGAAGGACCTCTCGCTCGACGTGCTCCCCGGCCAGGTCTATGGATTGCTCGGCCCAAACGGTTCCGGCAAAAGCACGGCGATGAAGATCGTCCTCGGCCTCATCTCCCCCACCTCGGGTCAGACGCAAATATTCGGGCGGGACAGCAGCGAGGTGGAGAGCCGGGAAGACGTCGGGTTCCTGCCGGAGAATCCGTATTTCTACAAATACCTCACCGGCGCGGAGACGCTCCATTTTTTCGGCAAGGTCTGCGGGCTGGGCGGCGCGAAGCTGCGAACAAAGTGCGCGGAGTTGCTGAAGCTCGTCGGCCTGGAGAACGCGGCCAGCCGGCGGCTCGGCGGTTATTCCAAGGGGATGCTCCAGCGCATCGGCCTGGCGCAGGCGCTGGTGCAGGACCCGCGCCTGCTCGTGCTGGACGAGCCGACCGCAGGGGTTGACCCGGCGGGCTCGCGCGAGATTCGCGATCTCATACTCGACTTCAAGGCGCGCGGCATCACCGTCCTGCTTTGCTCGCATTTGCTCGGGCAGGTGCAGGAGATTTGCGACCGCATCGGGATTCTGTACCACGGCGTTCTCGTCCGCGAAGGGAAACTCGAGGACCTGGTCTCCATCGAGAACCAGACGGAATTGATCCTCGAAAATTCCTCTCCGGCGGTGCTCGAGCAGGTGCGGGCGCTGGTTGAAAAATCCGGCGGGCGCGTGGTCGAGACGCGCAAGCCGCAAACGACGCTGGAAAGCTTCTTCCTGGACGTGACGAGCGGGCGCCGCACCGCCGAAGAACCCCCGCACGTGAGAAGAAAAGAGTAGCCGATGGACACCCCGCACAAAATTTTCTCCCCAGCCCGTCTCTGGGCGATCGCTTCCAACACGCTGCTGGAACTGGTGCGTTTGAAGGTCTTTTACTTCCTGCTGCTCTTCGCGCTGCTGATCATCGGCAGTTCGGCGTTCATGCTCGACTTCAAGTTCCAGGAGCAGTTCCAGGTGCTCAAGGATATGTCGCTCGGGTCGATGTCGATCTTCTCCTGGCTTCTCGCCGTCCTTGCGACCGCCATGCTCCTGCCGAAGGAAATCGAGGACAGGACGCTCTACACCATTCTCGCGAAGCCCGTGCCGCGCCTGGAATATATCCTGGGGAAGCTGCTGGGCATCCTGGCGCTCCTCTTCGTTTCCATCCTCCTGATGTCGGTCATGTTCGTCATCGCGCTCTATATCAAACAGCAGGCTGTTCTCACCGACGCCGTCCGGGGCCTGCCGCCCGAACAAACGGCGGATGTCATCCGGGGGGTGAAAGCGAGCGCGTTCACGGTGAGCCTCATCCCCTGCGTGGCGATGATCTACATCAAATCGGCGCTGCTGGCTTCCTTCACCCTGCTGGCCTCGACGTTCGCGACTTCTTCCATCTTTACGATCATCGTTTCCTTCGTTGTCTATTTCATCGGACACGTCCAGGGGATCGCGCGCGAATCTTTGCTCGCCTCGCCAAACGCCTCCGCTTTGTCGAAGGTTTTTCTCGCCTTCGTCTCGCTCCTCTTTCCTGATCTCCGGCTCCTGAACCTCACCGATGACGTCGTGGCGGGAAACGCGATTTCCTCCGCGATCTTTTTGAAAACGGCGGGGCTCGGGTTAAGTTATTTCTGCGTTTACACTCTCGCGGCGTATCTGATCTTTGCTTTCAAGGAACTATGATGGTGAAACCCCTCGCGGCGGTTTTCTCCATGCTTCTCCTGTTCGGCGCGGCGAAGCTGCCTTTCGAGCACCGGCTCGAGCAGGAGGACCGGGCGGCCTTCTTCCACGGCGCGAAGCTGAGCCTCGGGTTGCGCGACCAGGTGGGGCAGCTTGGCTTTCTCGCGGCTTTGAGCGGGTTCCGTTCCCTGGTCGCCGATTTCCTGTGGATCGAGGCGCATACCGCCTGGGAGGGGACGCAATGGGGCAGGATGGCCCTTCTTTTTAACAACGTGACAACCCTTCAACCCCGCGTCGTGATGTTCTGGGACATGGCCGCCTGGCACATGGCGTACAACGCCAGCGTGGCCGCGATGCAGGATCCGAAACAGCCGCGGCTCGCCCTCCGGCTGCGCGCCCAGCGCGAATACTTTGAACTCGGGAAGGATTTCCTCATCCGCGGGATTGAAAACAACCCCGACCGTTACCTATTATATGAGCGGCTCGGGATCGTGGAGCGCGACAAGTTTGGCGACCATTGCGCGGCGTCGAGGCGATTTGGGGAGGCGGCGGCGATCCGGGGCGCGCCCACGTACGAGAAACGATTTATGGCATACGAACTTTCGCATTGCCCCGGACACGAACGGGAGGCCTATGAACGCCTGCTTGCCCTCTACAAGACGGGCCGGCGGGAATGGCTCCCGACGCTCCTGGAGCGGCTCGAATATCTCCAGAAAGCGTTGAACATCCCCGCCGCCCAACGGGTCAACATCCCGGAAAAGAAATTGTAGCGATGCGTTTCGCCATATTCGGAGACATACACGGAAACCTGGAAGCTCTAACCGCGGTGCTGGCGGACGCGAAAGAGCGCGGCTGCACCCACTACGCCTGCCTTGGAGACATTGTGGGCTATAACGCCAACCCGCATGAATGCGTCGAGGTCATCCGCGAGATGGACTGCCCCGTGGTGAAAGGCAACCACGACGAACAGGCCTCCATGGAAGAGGACCTGGCCGGGTTCAACCCTCTTGCCGAGGAAGCGATAAACTGGACGCGCGCAAACCTTTCCGCGGAGGACAAGCAATGGCTTAGAGAACTGCGCATGGTGCGGCAGGTGCGGGACTTCACCATCGTCCACGCCACGCTGGACACCCCCCAGCGCTGGGGCTACGTCTTCAACAACCTCGACGCCGCGGCCAGCTTCAGCTACCAGCACACGAACATCTGTTTTTACGGCCACACCCATTCCCCGCGCGCCTACGTGCGCGACGGCGTGGTGACGAGCGTGCCGTTCGACAACCTGCGCATCGAGCCTGGCAAAAAGTATTTCATCAACGCCGGCAGCGTCGGCCAGCCGCGCGATGGCGACTGGCACGCCTCTTACGTCATCTACCACGCGGACAAGAACTTCGTGACCCTGCGCCGCCTCAAATACGACATCGACACCGCCCAGGACAAAATCGTCGACGCCGGCCTCCCCCAACGCCTGGCCGACCGGCTTGCCCTCGGCAAGTAAGGCGGTTATGAAAACGGGGCTTCTCAGCGTCTTGTTGTTAATCGGCTTTGCCTGCTTCTCGCGGGCGGAGGAGGCGAAAGGCCGCGCCCTTTCCTTCGACCTCGGCGTCACGTTCACCCTGCCGCGGGGCTGGATGGTTTTGAAAGAACCGGCGGCCGCCGTTACCGGCACGGCGCCCGCCCTTCTCTTCTACGCCCGGCCGGATGATCCCTCCTTCCTGCCCGGATTGAAGGCCAATGACGCATGGATAAGCGTCTCGAGACTGCCCGCATCCTCGGCGGACGCCGGCGCGGAAGAGACGAACGCGCTGGCGCAAGTCCTCACCCAGGAAGGATGTCGCATCGCCGAATCGGCCGCCGGCGCGGGAGTGGGCGGCGCTTCCTCGGCGCGGTTCTATTGCTATTCGCAGACGGGGCCGCCGATCATCGTGGAAGTGTCCCGCTGGGTGGCGAATGGCGAGGCGGTCGCCGTGCAGATCCGCTATTCGGAAGCGATCCGCGCCGACCTGAAACAGGACATCGAACGAATGAAGGGCTCTTTCCGGCGCAACGGCCAGACCACATTTGCGTTCGGAGTCGGTCCTCCGCCCGAGACCGTGGCCGCCGCCGCATCCTCCGCACCCGCCCCATCCGTTGCCGCCTCGCCCTCACCCCCGCCGCCCATTACGACGGAGCAACTCGCCACCGATCTCGCAGGCGGCCTCGTCTTCATCGAGGGTGCGAAAAAGTCGGGCAGCGGCTTTATCTGCACGCTGGAAAAGCAAAAATGTCTCATCACGAATATCCACGTCATCGACGGGAACAAGAATCCCAGGTTCACCCTCCTGGACGGCTCCCAGATCCAGACGGGCAACGCCTTCGCCGCGGTGGATCACGACGTAATCTCGCTGGCAACCTCCGCCGGAAAAGCGATGGAAGTGATGCGCGGCGTCGAACAAAACGTTGCAGTCGGGGATGAAGTGGTCGTGCTCGGGAACAAGGAGAACGAACGCATTGTCAACCCCATCGAGGGCACGGTGGCGGGAATCGCTCCGAACCTTGTCGAGATCACCGCCGTGTTCAGGCCCGGCAACAACGGCAGTCCCGTCATCCATAAAAAGACGGGCAAAGTCATCGGCATCGCCGCCTATAGCACCACCGAATCCGTCGTCACTGCCGGCCAAGCCGCACCGCATCGGGTAGTCCGGCGGTTTGCCTATCGTCTTGATTCTATAACAAAATGGCAGCCAATCACTTGGGCGGAATTTTACGTTGACAGCGATAAAATAAACGACATCAAGGCGCTGACAAGGGACCTTGAGACTTTCCGCCGGGAGTTCTCGTCCGAAGATTACACACCCGGCCGTTACGCCAAGTCCGCCGTCCAATCCCCCGTTGCGGACTACATCCGGGCGACCACCCTGGGGCACATGAGCGCATTCGACCGCCAGGCGGCGAAGAAAGACCTCCTTTTCGCCGTCCGCGCCGCCGCCAGGTCCGATATGCCGCGGCAACCGCTCTTTACCTATGATTATTTTCAGCGAGAGTTCCAGGACCAGCAGCGGGCGCGGGATGCGTTCATAAAATTCTTCGATACGCAATCCTCCCCGCGCTAAAACGATCCATGTCGCAATACTCCGCCGCCTTCCAATGCATCAACCCGCACTGCGGAGCGATCTATCCGCTCAACCGAATCATCTACAACTGCGAGAAATGCGGCTCGCTGCTGGAAGTCGCGCACGATCTGGAGCCGTTGAAGCAACTCGACGCGAAGGCGTGGATGCGCCTCTTCGAGAACCGCTACAAGAGTTCCCAATGGCCGTACGGCTCCGGCGTCTGGGGGAAGAAGGAATGGATTCTCCCCGGCATCGACAACGCCAACGTCGTCTCCTTGTACGAAGGGGGAACCAACCTTTTCTGGGCCGAGCGCTTCGGCAAAATCCTCGGCCTCGACGATCTCTGGATAAAGCTCTGCGGCAACACGCACAGCGGCTCTTTCAAGGACTTGGGCATGACGGTGCTCGTCTCCCAGGTCAAGCAGATGATCTTCGAAGGCGCGCCCATTCGTGCGGTGGCGTGCGCGTCGACGGGGGACACTTCCGCCGCGCTGGCGGTCTATTGCGCCGCCGCGGGCATCCAATCCGTCGTGCTGCTTCCCAAGGACAGGATATCCATCGCCCAGCTCGTGCAGCCGATAGCCAACGGCGCGCTCGTCCTTTCGCTGGACACCGACTTCGACGGCTGCATGCAAGTCGTCCGCGAGATCGCCGAAGATGAAACGATCTACCTGGCCAATTCCATGAACTCCCTGCGGGTCGAAGGCCAGAAGACCGTCGGCATCGAGATCGTGCAACAACTTGAATGGGAAGTCCCCGATGTCATCATCATACCCGGCGGGAATCTCGGCAACGTCTCCGCGCTGGGGAAAGGCCTCCTGATGATGCGGGAACTCGGTCTCATCCATCGCCTGCCGCGGATCGTCGTCGCGCAGGCCGAGCGAGCCAACCCGCTGTATCGCTCGTACCAGAAAGGCTTCGCCACCTTCGAGCCGATCCAGGCCGGGAAAACCCTCGCCAGCGCCATCCAGATCGGCAACCCGGTCAGCGTCGAGAAAGCCATCCGGATATTGAAGCAATTCGACGGCATCGTCGAACAAGCCTCCGAGGAAGAACTCTCCAACGCAGCCGCTCTCGCCGACAAAACCGGCATGTTTGCCTGCCCGCACACGGGCGTCGCGCTGGCCGCCCTCATCAAGCTCGTGGACGCCGGGCGCATCAAAAAAAGCGAGCGCGTCGTCGTCATTTCAACGGCGCACGGTTTGAAGTTCATCGAGTCCAAGATTCGCTACCACGAAGAACGGTTGGGCTTCCCCTCCGCCTACGCAAACAAGCCCGTCGAACTGCCGCCGAAAGTGGATGCCGTGCGCGAAGTCGTCGCGCGCGCGCTTGAGAGACAACCCTCGCAAAATACGGCTCCCGGCCCATTTCCTTGATTTGCCGTTCGATGATCATTATTCTGCAAACTGAGCAATATCCTGCGATTGGCAGCCGTACATAAGGGCGGGGAACGGGAAGACGTTCTGCGCTCCCTTTAGACTAAGGCTCATTCGGCCTGCGCCCAGTTATCCGTCCTGAACGGAGCCGCGGGCAGGTTTTCCTTGTTGTAGAGAGCGCACTCGGGCGTGTTCGCCCAGGCGTAGCGGACGGCGGCGGGGTTTGGAACCTTGTCGCTCCAGACGATCACCTTGCCTTTCTCGATCTTCGCATCCGCGACGACGAAGCGCCTGTCCCCCCCGGCGATCGCGAATCCTTTCAGCGCGCCCTTCGCCACGAGGCCGCCGCCCGTCCCAACGAAACTCAGGCGGGCTTTTCCGTTTACTATCTTCATTCCCGCGAAGCGGGGGCCTTGCGTGTCCGCGGCGGCGAGGGCCAGCCGCCGGCCAATCTCCTGTTTGTTCTTCGGGAGAAGACTATGCTCGTCTCCGATGTCAATCGCCACGGCCATGCGCGTTTCAGGCAGCTTCAAGGCGGCGGCCTGCGCCTCGCGCAATTCCGCCCAGAGGCTTTCGGAAGGCTCTTCCGAGCGCGGCAGAAAATTGGCGAGTTGCGCGAAGACGAACGGGAAATCTCCTTCGCCCCAGGCGCCGCGCCAGCTTTGGATGAGCGCGGTGAACAAGGCCCCGTATTGCTTCGGATCGCCGACGTTGGCCTCGCCTTGATACCAGAGGACTCCTTTTAACGTGAACGGGATGAGCGGAGCGATGAGCTTGTCGTACGCGAGAGCCGGCGCGGCGGGGTCGTCCGGGGCTTTCGGGCGGCGCGGAGGCGGAGGCGCGGGCTGGCTGGCGGCTTTGGCCTGCTCGACCTGCTGCTTCCACGTTGCGTAAAGCTGGCCGTAAACTTCCTTCGCTTGCGGATAGGCGTCCATCTCGGTTTTCCATTTGTCCAGCAGCGGCTGGAAATGAGCCATCAAGGCCGTCGCGCTCAGCCACGCCTCGATGGGCGTCGAGCTTGCCGCGCACTCGATCAAGCCGACGGGCGCCTTGGTTCTTTGGTGGATGTCGCGCCCGAAGAAATAGGCCGTCGCCGAAAAATCGACCACGGTGGCGGGATCGCAAACGCCCCACTTCCCCTCCTTGAAGAGGCGGATCATCGGGAATTTGGCGGCGGCGATTTCCTTCTCCGCATCGACGGCTCCATTCACCGGCATCGCCATGTTTGAAGCGCCCGCGCAGAGCCAGACCTCGCCGACCGCGACATTGTGCAGGGTGAGGGAGTTGACGGTCATTTCATACGGCCCGCCCGTCTTGAGGCGTTGGAGCGTCACCGTCCATTTGCCCTCCTTGCCGGCGGCGGCCTTTGCGCTTCTCGCGCCGATCTTCACCGTCACGGTTTCGTTCGGAGCGGCGCTTCCCCAGACAACCGCCTTGGGCCCTTGCAGGACCATGTTGTCGCCGAATATCGCGGGCAGGGTGGCATCCGCCAGCGCGGAAACAGGGGCGAGCGCGAGGATGCAGAGGAAGAGTTTTGTCATGGCAGTTTCTGTTTTTGCTCGAGCACCGGAGCGAAAAGGTCGCCCAGCTTCTCCGCGCGTTTTACAACTTCCGCAGCCCGGAAAACCAGCCGGTTCGCGTCCTTTTTTTTGAGGGCCGTCTCGACTTCCTTCCAAGTGACGGGAGTGGAGACGGTAGGCTGTGGCCTTGCGCGCAGGGAATAGACGCAGACCGTGGTCTTGTGCGTGCTGTTCTGGCTCCAGTCGACGAGCACCTTGTTTGCACGGAGGCTTTTCTTCATGTTTGAAACCACCGCGCCGGGATGTTCAGCCGCGAGTTGCTCCGCGATCTTCCTGGAGAACTCCTTTGTCGCGTCGAATGTCGTCGCCGTATTCAGCGGCGCATAAATTTGCAGCCCTTTGGAACCCGAGGTTTTGGGATGACATTCCAGCCCGCGGCTTTCCAGCAGATCGCGCAGCCAGAGACCGACCTGCGCGCACTGGACACTGTCCGCGGGCGGGCCGGGATCGAGATCGAAAACCATCATCGTCGGGCGCTCGGGCTTCTTGCAGGCAGCGAGCGAGGTGTGGAGTTCGAGGTCCGCGAGGTTCGCCGCCCACACCAGCGTCGGGAGGTCGTTCGCGAGGCAGTAATCGATATCCCCATCGTTTTCCCCGCTCCAGATCGCCGCCGTCTTCACCCACGCCGGGCGATGCGAGGGGCATCGTTTCTCGTAAAAAAACTTGCCGTTTACGCCGTCCGGGTAGCGCTTCATGGTCAGCGCGCGGTTCTTGAGGTGCGGCAGCAGGAACGGCGCGATGCGGATGTAATAATGGATGACGTCCCCTTTCTTGAAGCCGGCTTCCGGGTACATCATCTTGTCGAGGTTCGAGACCTTGATTTCCCGCCCCTCGACTTCAAGGAGGGCCTTCATTCGATGAACGCCGCCAGTTCCGTCGAGTAGAGCGCCATGCGGCTGACTTTGCGGTGCATTCCTTTTTCGAGGACTTCGCGATAGGCTTGCAATTGCGGGCCGTAATGTCCTTTGAGGCGGGAGCGGAAATCCTCCTCCCGCTCGCCCGCGAGGAGCCGGTCGGTCTTCCAATCGAGAATCCAGAGTTCATCCTGCCGGGTTACGACGATCAAGTCGATAACGCCTTCCATCCACTCCCTGCCGGAGCGCGGATGGGCGAAGGGCGCCTCCCGCAGGAAGGCCTTTCCCGCGGCGGTCACCTCTTTGCACGCGCCGCCGCGCACCCAGTTCAGCCATTCGCGTTCCGCGCGTTCCCGGAAACGCGGCGGCAGTCCCGCGATGATCCCCGCCGTATAAGCCTCCCGTCCGCTTTCCGCCCAGGGGAAATGTTCCAGCGTCTTGTGCCACCACCGGCCGTAGTCGATGCCGCCGATCTCCGAGGCCGGATAGCTGTCCGAAAGATAATCCGGCAGCTTCGGTTCCGGCGCGAGCGCGTGGGGAAGAATCCGTTGGGGCGCCTCCTTTGAATTCAGGATCGCCCTCTTCACGAGGGAAGCGGGCGGTTCGCCATGGACCTGGAATTTCCGCGCCGCCGCCGCGGTGGACGGTTCCGCGCCGATGGCCGCCGGGTCCCGGAGGAACGAGGCGTGGTCCAACTCATCCCACCGCGCGAGATGAAGAAAATTGGCGGTGCGCGGCCTGTACAGCTTGAAACTGTCCGGGAGAATGAGCGTCGAACGCGGGCGGGTCAGCGTGACATAAAGGACGCGCTGGACTTCCTCCTTGTCGCGCAGGGCCATCTCCTCCGCCGCCTGCTCGCCGATCGTCGCCGCGCAGAGATGAACCTCGCCCTGCTCGATGCGCGGGAAGCTCTCCTTTCTGTTCCTGATCTCCCTCCCCAGCCCAAGCGGGATGACGACCGGCCATTCAAGCCCCTTCGCCTTCATGCAGGTCAGAAGCTGCATCTCGTCGCCGTCTCCCGCGTCCGCCGTCGCGCTTTGCCGCAAGCGGCGGCACGTCGCGCCGACCCAATCGCGCAACGAAAAGCCGTCGCACTCCGCCTGCATCGCCTCGAACCGGAAAGCGTCGAGCCCCTCGGGCTGGTTTCCCGTCGCTTCGAGACGCGCTTCGAGCCGGGTCTCTTCCAGGACGCGATCCACATAACGGCTCAGAGTCCCCCCGCCGGTCGGAACGCCAAGCTCGTGAAGCAACGCCAGCGCCTCCTTCAGCGCCGGCGAGAGATGTTCCTTCAACCCGGAGTGCAGCCGCTTTCCGTTAAGGAGATAAGCGTCGGCGATCTCCACGTCGGAAATCGCGAATATCTCCCGCAGCACGCCGATCAACTCGAAGCGGTCCCAAGGGTTCAACAGCGTGTGGAGCAGCGCCGCGGGCCAGCTCCTGTGGGCGAGCGCGAGGTCGGGCTGCTTCTTGTCCACGAGCCGGCACGGGAGGTCGTATCTGCGAAAAGTGTGATGCGCCGCCGCGAGCCACTTATGGCGCGGGCAGAGGATGGCGATCTCGCTCCACGCGCGCGCGCCAAGGCCCGCGAGCCGGAATTCCGAAAGGAACGCGGCAACCTGCTCGCATTCGTGCAGGAAGAGTTCCTCGACTTCCCATGTATCCGGCGGCGCCGGGGCGAGCGGGAGCCGCCATGCGTTTCCCTCGCCGCAACCGGGCTTTTCGAGCAATTCGCGGAAGGCGACATAGGTCTGCCGCAGCCGGTCTTTCTCGAAGAAGAGCGCGTTGACCGCCCTGATGACGCGCGAGGGACAGCGCATCGTCACCGAGAATTCCAAGTTCTCCCCGCCGCGCCCTTCGCGAAAGGCCCGGATGTAATCAGTGTAAACCTCGAGGTTCGTCCGCGAGGCGAAGATGGCCTGCTGTTCATCGCCGACGAAACAGAACCGCCCCGGTTCCGGGCCCGGCGCGGAAGGGTCCTCCGGCCATTGGTCGATGGCGGCATTCCTTGGGCGCGTTATTTCGGTCAGAATGGAGAACATCTCCGCGTCGGTGTCCTGCGCCTCGTCCAGGATGACGATATATCCGCGCTCCCGGAGCCGCTCCAGCACCGGCCCGTCCTCGATCAGCTTGCGGCACCAGAGAATCTGGTCGGCGTACGTCATGAAACCCTTCTCGATCCGGTAGTCGCGGTACGCGATGGAAATCTCCGCCGCTATCCGGCCCGAGACGCGCCCCAGCCACGCCGCGAACGGGACAAGCTCCCGGCGAAACGCTTCCTTGAACTTGCCGGAGCCGGTCGTGTAATTGGGCAACTGGAGATACGGCGCGCCGTTCGCGAAATCGTCCAGCCATTGGCGAAGATGTTCCTGGTGCTTGCGCGTGTTGTCCTTCGATCGCCCGCCGTCGTCCGCCAGCGCCGATTCGAAGGCGGGAACGGGCATCGGCGTCTCGACGTGTGCGGCCTTTATCTTTTCCGCGACGAGCGGATCGAGTTGCCGGGCCACGCGGAGCAGGTCATCGAACGACAAAAAACGGAGCACGGCGGCGAGCGCCTCCTCCGGGAACCGGAGAGCGTCCAGGCCGCTGCTTTCGGTGAAGCGCGCCCAGAGGGCCTCGTCGCCAAACCTGTCCAGCAACTCGACAGCGCGCGGCAGCCCGAGGTGGTGCCCCTGCTCCCGTATCAGCTTCACGCAAAAGCTGTGGATCGTTCCAAAAAAGGCGCGCCGCAGATCGGAAAGGAGGTTCTGCCGGAGATGCGCGGAGGGCTGCAAATTCTGGAGAATCCGTTCTCTCGACCGCGCCTTCAACTCCCCCGCGGCCTCCTTTGCGAACGTCACGACCACGAGCTTCGGCAGGTTCTTCGGCTCCTTGATCGCAAGCCGGGCGACCCGTTCCACGATGGCCGTCGTCTTGCCCACGCCCGCTCCCGCCGAGACGCAGAAATTGGCGCCCAGTTCCATGGCGAACCGTTCACGCGCGGCGTGATCCTTTAGCCTCATCCGCCGGAGTCTAACACGAAAATTAGCTTGCGCCGCGAGCCATTCGCGGGTAATCGGAAACCTGTGACTTTGCATTGGCGACTTTGCTAGACGGGCCGAACGGCGTGACTGCCGTTCACGGTCGCCGCAAGCCGATGCGCCGAATTTCCGCCCGATGATTCCAACCCGGATCGTCGGGCTTTTTTGTTTTATGAACCTCGACTTCAAATACAATTCAGACGGCCTCATCCCCGCCATCGTGCAACAGCGCGGGCGCGTCCTGATGATGGCGTGGATGAATCGCGAATCCCTCCGCAAAACGCTGGAGACGGGCGTCATGCACTACTGGAGCCGTTCGCGCCAAAAGCTGTGGCTGAAGGGCGAGACCAGCGGCCACACGCAAAAGGTTTCCGCGTGGTTCGTGGATTGCGACAAAGACGCGCTCCTTTTCGAAGTGGAGCAGGAGAGCGGCGCGTGCCACACCGGCTACGGGAGCTGTTTTTTCCAGCCCCTGGACAGGCAGGGAGAGCCGTTGAAGATAACCGAAGAGAAACTGTTCGACCCGGAGGCGGTTTATAAATAGATGACCACGCCATTGAAGCCGACCCGCGAGGAGTTTCGCGCGCTGGCGCGGGAGGCGAATCTCATCCCCGTTTTCACCGAATTGATCGCGGATTGCGAGACGCCGGTCTCCGCTTTCCAGAAGCTGGATGCGGGCGGCTATTCCTTCCTGCTCGAATCCGCGGAGACGAGCGACCAGGTTGGCCGCTATTCCTTTGTCGGCGCGGATCCGAAGATGATTTTCGAGAGCAACGGGCGCAACGTGCGCATAACCGGGCCGGGCGGAAAGGTTCGGGAACTGGAAGGCGACCCGCTGGCGGAATTGCAAAAACTCATGGCGCAGTTCCGGCCTTCGCCCCCGGACAACTCCCTCCCCTTCACCGGCGGCGCGGTCGGTTACCTGGCCTACGATGTTGTCCGGTTCTTCGAGCCGACGATCCCCCCGCCGCCGAAGGATGAGCTTGGCCTGCCCGAGACGCTCTTCCTGGTTACGGGCGCGATGCTGGTGTTCGACCACCGCCTGCGCCGCCTGCGGGTGCTTGCAAACGCGCACGTCGAGGGCGATGCGGATCGCGCTTACGACGAGGCGGGCGCCCGGATCGACGACGTGCTGCAAAGGCTGGCCCGGCCCGCGAACCTGCCGCCCGTCAATGTTTTCCGCGAGACTTCGCCGATCCAGCCCCGCTCCAACACCACGCACGAGGAATATCTGCGGACCGTGCGGGATTGCCAGGAATTCATCCACGCCGGGGATATATTCCAGATCGTCCCCTCGCAGCGCTTCGAGGCGCCGTACGCGGGCGATGCGCTGACCCTGTACCGCTCCCTCCGTTTCGTTAACCCTTCCCCCTACATGTTCTGTTTGAAGTTCGGCGGCCGGTTCTCGCTGGTCGGCAGTTCGCCGGAAGTCCACGTGCGCGCCAAGGAAGGTCGGGTGGAAATCCGCCCCATAGCGGGCACGCGCCGCCGCGGCGGGGACGAGGAAGAGGACGAACGGAACGCAAGGGAACTCCTGGCGGACCCGAAGGAACGGGCCGAGCATCTCATGCTGGTGGACCTGGCGCGCAATGACGTGGGGCGCATCGCCGATTTCGGCTCCGTGCGGGTCACGGATTTCATGACCATCGAGAGGTACAGCCACGTCATGCACATCGTTTCCAACGTGGTCGGCGCGCTGCGCAAGGACCGGAACGCCTACGACGTGATGCGGGCGACATTCCCCGCGGGCACCGTCTCCGGCTCGCCGAAAGTCCGCGCCATGCAGATCATCAACCAATTCGAGAAAAGCAAACGCGGCACGTACGCGGGCGCCGTGGGTTATTTCGGATTCGACGGCAATCTTGACTCCTGCATCGCGCTGCGGACGGTGGTATTGAAGGACGGTCGCGCGTACGTGCAGGCCGGCGGCGGCGTCGTGGCCGACTCGACCCCGGAAGGAGAATACCAGGAGACCGTGAACAAGGCGATGGGGATGATGCGGGCGCTCGAACGCGCGGGAGAAGTGTCATGATGCTCGTTCTCGATAACTACGACTCCTTCACCTACAACCTGGTGCAATACTTCGGGGAACTGGGCGCGGAGATGGTCATCAAGCGGAACGACGAAATCTCGCCGGACGAGATCGCGGAAATGAAACCCGAGCGCATCTGCATCTCGCCCGGGCCTTGCACGCCGAGGGAGGCGGGCGTCAGCAACGACGTCATCCGGCGCTTCGGGGAGACGACGCCGATCCTTGGCGTATGCCTCGGCCACCAATGCATCGGGGATGTGTTCGGCGGCGAAGTCGTCCGCGCGGACCGGCTCATGCACGGCAAGACATCCCCCATCCTCCACAATGGCGCGGGCGTCTTCGCGGGGTTGCCAAGCCCGTTCGAGGCGACGCGGTACCATTCCCTCATCGTGCGGCGGGAGACGCTTCCCGATGTTCTCGAAATCACCGCCTCCACGGCCGAGAATGAGATAATGGGGTTGCGACACAAGGCGTTTCCCATTTACGGCGTCCAGTTCCATCCCGAGTCGATTTTGACGTTGGAAGGCAAGCGCCTGCTGCAAAATTTCCTGAACCTGTAACGGTCAGAAAATATCCCTGCCCGCATTGCGTTCGGATCGAAACTATCCGTCCCGGCGGCGATCCCCGTGAGGCCCTCTCTGTGGAATGGGCTGGCATATCCTTTGCTATGCGGGGACGGCACGTATGCCGCGCAAAAGATACACCCGTTCCAAAGACAAAAAAACCGTCGCCGCCTCGCTGGCTCTCGCCAATGCGATCCTGCTCGGCGCCCACGCCCAATCCACCACACAGCTTCCCGAAGTCGTCGTCACCGGCGAGGGAGGTTACAAGGCCGATTCCCTCTCGCTTTTCAAAAACGGCGAGCCGCTGGTCGATACGCCGCAATCGGCCGCGGTGGTAACCAAACAACTCATGGAAGACGAGGGCGTCACCACCCTTCGCGATTCCCTGCGGAATGTCTCGGGCATCAGCATCGGGGCGGGCGAAGGGAGCTACCAGGGCGACAATTTCTCCATCCGCGGGTTCGCGGCGCGCTCGGACATCTTCCTGGACGGGATGACCGACTTTGGCAGTTACAACCGCGACCCTTTTAATCTTGAGGCGGTCGAGGCGCTCAAAGGACCGTCCTCGGCGGAGTTTGGCCGCGGCTCCTCCGGCGGCGTCGTGAACCAGGTGTCGAAAACGCCGGAACTCCGGGCCTTCACGGCGGGCTCGGCGGAATACGGCACGGATAACACCCAGCGCGCCACGCTCGACATCAACCAGCCGATCCCAAAACTTTCGGGCGCGGCGTTCCGCCTGAACCTCATGGCCGACCGCTCGGATGTCGCCGGGCGCGACGACGCCGGTTACGCCCGCTGGGGCGCGGCGCCGTCGCTGGCCTTCGGCATCGACACCCCCACCCGGCTGCTCCTGAGCTATTTCCACCAATCCGAAGACAACACTCCCGACTACGGAATCCCGTGGCTTTACGACAAGCCCGCGCCCGTGGATCGCCGCAACTTCTACGGCTTCAAGAGCGACTACCTGAAGACCGATGTGAACATCGGCGCCCTCCGTTTCGAGCGCGACTTCGGCGAACATTTCACCCTGCGGGAACAATTCCGGGCCGGGACGTACTACCGCAGTTTCCGTATTTCCCAGGCGGACACGGGGAATATCCCGCCCGGAACGCCGCTTGGCTCGGCGTTGGTCGAGCGCGACATCATCGACGGCGTCAGCACGGACAGGCTCATAGACCAGGACATCAGCCTTCTCTCGAAATTCGACACCGGCCCGGTCTCCCACTCCATCATCACGGGCTTCGAGTATGTCCACCAGGACGTCGACCCCCACCGGATCGAACCGGGCTGGGAAGACGTCCCGACTACCGGGCTCCTGAATCCCAACGAAAACCAGCGGTTCACCGGCCACGGCCCCGTCTCCACCATTGTGCATGCGCGGGTCGACACGCTCTCGGCCTACCTGATCCATACGATGCAGATCGGCAAACAGTGGACATTCATCGGAGGCGTCCGCTTTGACCGGCCTACATCCCGTTACTCCGAAACCGTGGAACCGGCGGCGCGTTTTTCGGCGACCGACGACTTGTTCAGCTGGCGCTCCGCGCTGGTGTACAAACCGCTCCCCAACGGCAGCATCTACCTGGCGGCCGGCACATCCGTGCATCCGAACATCCAGCAACTCTCAATCTCGTCGGAACCGACCCTGCCCCCTTCCACCGGGGAGGTCGGCGTCGGGAGGAATTTCGAGGTGGAAGTCGGAACCAAATGGGATTTGTTCGCGCAACGGCTATTGGTGACGGGCGCCGTGTTCTGGGACGAACAAAAAAACCCCGCGCCGGTCGATCTCGACGATCCGTTGCTCGATGTCTTCAACGGGAGAGAACGGGTCATCGGCTTCGAACTCGGCGCGGTGGGCAGGCTGACGGAAAAATGGCGCGTCCTCCTCAACTACACGTATCAATATGGAAAGATAACGGCTTCCAGCGACCCGACCCTCATCGGCCATCCCGTCCTGAACGCGCCGAAGAACACCGTCTCCCTTTGGACGACGTATGACCTGCCGTGGAAACTCCAGGCCGGTTTCGGGCTCTACGCCGTCTCCAAACGGACGGCCTCCGAATCGCCCGACCCCGCCAACGGATTGCTGATGGAAGCGCCCGGCTATGCCACCCTGAGCGCCATGCTGAAGTATCAGTTGAACAGGAATGTCGAAATCCAGGCGAATATCGACAACCTCACGAACCAATACTACTATGACGGCGTTCATCCCGGGCACGTAAATCCCGGCGAAGGACGCGTTCTCTTCATCGGCACGAACTTCAAATTCTGATGTTGCTGACCATCCCCGACATTCTAAGCGTCGAGCAACTCTCGACCGCGCGCCACATCCTCGACAAAGCCGAGTGGGTGGACGGCAAAGTCACCGCCGGCTTCCAGTCCGCCAGGGCCAAGGACAACATGCAGCTTCCCGAGAGCCACCCCGCCGCCCGCGAACTGGGCGGGATGATCCTGGGCGCGCTCGCCGCCAATCCGCTCTTCATCGCCGCCGCGCTCCCCCAGCGAATCTTCCCTCCCCTGTTCAACCGCTACAGCGGCGGCCAATCCTTCGGAACGCACGTGGACAACGCCATCCGGCAGGTCGCGGGAACCCCGCAGCGCATCCGCACCGACATATCCGCCACGCTATTCCTCGTCGAACCGGGCGAATACGACGGCGGGGAACTCTGCGTCGAAGACACCTACGGCATGAAAAAAGTGAAGCTTCCCGCCGGGCACATGGTTCTCTACCCGGCCACGAGCCTTCATCAAGTGCGGCCCGTCACGCGCGGCGCGCGGGTAGGCTCCTTCTTCTGGATCCAGAGCATGGTCCGCGACGACGCAAAGCGGTCGCTCCTGTTCGATCTCGACCTTGGCATCCAGCAATTGAACCGGGAGAACAACCCGCTCGCCGTCCAATTCACGGGCGTCTATCATAATCTCCTCCGCCAATGGGCGGAGGTCTGAGCACTGGAGGCGGGGGCGGGAATCGAACCCGCGGATAGCGGTTTTGCAGACCGCTGCCTTACCACTTGGCTACCCCGCCGTGATTGCTGGCTTGACCGGAAGGATTGCAAATATTTCCATTCCTGCAAACAAGTTATCGCGCGCCATGCGAACCCTAAGCCAACTTTTCGAGAATAACAGAGCCTGGGCCGGAAGCATCCGGCAGGAGGACCCCGACTTTTTCCTGAAGCTGTCGCGGCAGCAATCGCCCAGCTATCTCTGGATCGGCTGCTCGGACAGCCGCGTGCCGGCCAACGAGATCGTGGGGCTTCTCCCCGGCGAGCTTTTCGTCCACCGGAATATCGCCAACCTCGTCGTGCATACCGATCTGAATTGCCTGTCGGTCATCCAGTTCGCGGTGGACATCCTCAAGGTGCGGCACATCATCGTTTGCGGCCACTACGGATGCAGCGGCGTGCAGACCGCGCTGCGCCGCGACAGGATTGGGTTGAGCGACAACTGGCTGCGCCACGTCCAGGACGTGCGCGAGAAGCATGAGAAACTCCTGGCGGATGATTCGAGGGCCGCCGACCGTCTTTGCGAATTGAACGTCATCGAGCAGGTCGCCAATGTCAGCCAGACGACCATCATCCGCGACGCCTGGGAGCGCGGCCAGGAATTGACGCTCCACGGCTGGATCTACGGCTTGCGGGACGGAATCCTGCGGGACTTGAGCAGCACTGTCTCCAGCCTTGACGAAGCGCGTCCGGTTTACGATGCCGCGGTCGCGGCTTTGCGCTGAGTCGCCCCGCTTCTTCCGCTTGTGAAATTTTTCACGAATTGGGGCTTGCGACTTTTGGAGGCAAATCTAAAGTCGCTCGGAGTGCTTTAAATGGCTCTTACCACACATGAGTTAAACAGGCCGGACACGGCCGCGCGCGCCAGCCAGGGCGCCGATGAGTTCGCCGAGGGCGATCTGCTGGGCGAAAAGCTGATCCTGAACATGGGGCCTTCCCACCCCGCCACGCACGGCGTTTTGCGGCTCGTGCTGGAATTGGACGGCGAACTGATAACCAAGGCGGCGCCGGACATCGGCTACCTGCACCGCGGCGACGAAAAGATAGCCGAGAACATGCAGTACAACCAGTTCGTGCCGTACACGGACCGGCTCGATTACCTGGCGCCGCTGGCGAACAACGTGGCCTACGCGCTCGCCGTCGAGAAGCTGATGGGCTGGGAGCTTCCCCCGCGCGGCAAGGCGATCCGCGTGATCTGTTGCGAGATGGCCCGCATCTCCTCCCATCTGCTCGGCCTTGGCGCCTTCGCGCTCGACCTGGGCGCGATGACGGTTTTCCTCTACACGTTCACCCAACGGGAAAAACTCTACGATCTCTTTGAACTCCTCACCGGCGCGCGTTTCACGACTTCCTACACGCGGATCGGCGGCCAGACGCGCGATCTGCCGGAGAGCTTCCTCCCGCGGCTGCGCGACTTCCTCAAGAAATTCACCCCCAGCCTCAACGAGACCGACAATCTCCTGACCCGGAACCGCATCTTCATGGATCGCACGCGCGACATCGGCGTCATCTCCAGGGCGGCGGCGATCGATTTCGGGCTGACCGGGCCGAATCTTCGCGGCAGCGGCGTCGATCACGACCTGCGGAAAAAGCATCCCTATCTCGATTACCAGAACTACGAATTCGACATCCCGATAGGAAGCGCGGGCGATTGTTACGACCGCTACCTCGTCCGCCTGGAGGAGATGCGGCAGAGCGTCCGCATCCTCGAACAGGCCATCGAAAAATTGCCGGACGGCCCCATCAACGTCTCCGATCCAAAGAACTTCCCGCCGCCGAAACGAACGGTGTTGACGAAGATGGAGGAGCTGATCCACCACTTCCTCATCCACACGGAAGGCATCGACGCCCCGCCCGGCGAGGTCTATTTCGGCGCGGAAAACCCCAAGGGCGAACTCGGTTTCTACATCAACAGCCGCGGCGGAGGGACGCCCCACCGGTTGAAAATCCGCGCCCCCTCGTTCTGCAACCTCAGCATCCTGTCGTCGATCCTGCCCGGCTACATGATGAGCGACGTGGTGGCGATCCTGGGCAGCCTCGACTTTGTCATGGGGGAATGCGACCGCTGACGATGAAGCCCGCGTTCAACATCTGCGTCGGCTTGTCGCTGCTCGCATTTTCGGCGTGCGGAAAACGCATAACCGATGCGAATCTCAAGGAAGTGAAGCCCGACATGAGCACCAAGGAAGTGGAATCGATCCTCGGCCAGCCATCGCGGTCGCAGAGCCACGAACTCCCTTTGCAGACGCAGCCAAAGACATTGAACGCCACGGTCTACACCTACGAACAGGAAGGGAAAACGGTCGATCTCTTCTTTGTCGGCGACAAACTCGTCAGCCCCGGAGGCGTCCAGGGCAGTTTTGGAGATTGAAGCATGGAGATGCCCCGGGAACTTTTGGCGAAGATAGACGAAGCGATCACGCACTACCCCGCGTCGAAGCGGAGCGCGGTGCTGCCGGTGCTGCACCTCATCCAGGAAGGGCTCGGCTTCGTTTCCGATGAAGCCGTCGAATGGACGGCCGCGAAGCTCGAACTCCAGCCCATCAACGTCCTGGAACTCGTCACCTTCTACCCGATGTTCCGCCGCGAACCGGCGGGCGTGCATCACATCCGCGTCTGCCGCACCCTCTCCTGCGCGATGGCGGGCGGCTACCAGCTTATGAACTCCTTCTGCCGCGCGGCGCGCATCGAAAACCACGCGCATGGCGGCCACGGCGCGGCGATCCAAAAGAGCAAGGACGGCAAATACAGCATCGAGTTCGTGGAATGCCTGGCGAGTTGCGGCACGGCGCCGGTCTGCATGGTGAACGACGACCTCCACGAAAAGGTGGCGCCCGAAGCGGCGCCCGCTATCCTGCAAAAATACACCTGACCCAATGCCGACTCCTTTCAAGAAAACCCCGCACCCGAAGGAACGGCGTCTCGTGTTCCAGAACGTCGACCGCGAAGGGTGGTCCGAGGACATCGGCTGCTACATGGAAAACGGCGGCTACGAGGAGTTGAGGAAGGCGCTGACGATGGAGCGCACCGCCATCGTCAACGAAGTGAAAGCCTCCGGCCTGCGCGGGCGCGGCGGCGCGGGGTTCCCGTGCGGGGTGAAGTGGGGCTTCATCAAGCTCGACGAGCCGAAGCCCGTCTATCTCATCTGCAACGCGGACGAGTCCGAGCCCGGCACGTTCAAAGACCGCTACATCCTCCACCAGGATCCGCACCAGTTGCTGGAAGGGATGATCATCTCCTCCTTCGCGCTCGGCGTCCACCTCGCCTATATCTATATACGCGGCGAATTCCCCACCGGGGCGAAAATCCTGGAGACCGCCATCGCCGAAGCACGGGCCAAGAACTTCCTCGGGAAAAATATCCTCGGCTCCGGCTTCGACCTCGAGATTTACGTGCATCGCGGAGCGGGCGCCTACATCTGCGGCGAGGAGACCGGCCTCATCGAATCGTTGGAAGGCAAACGCGCCTATCCGCGGATCAAGCCCCCCTATTTCCCGGCGGTATTGGGCCTTTACCAATGCCCGACCATAGTAAACAACGTCGAAACCTTGTGTAACATCAAGCACATCGTCCGCATGGGCGGCGCGGAATACGCGAAGATCGGCAAGCCCAACAACACCGGCACGCGCGTCCTGTGCGTGAGCGGCGACGTGCGGGAGCCGGGTTATTTCGAACTGGAAGTCGGCGCCGTGACGATGGGCGAATTGATCTACGACCTCTGCGGCGGCATGAAGCCGGGCCGCAAACTGAAAGCCGTCATCCCCGGCGGCAGTTCCGCCAAGGTCCTGCGCGCGGGCGAGAAATACAAGATCAAGACCAAGCAGCCCGACGGCTCGACGGGCGAAAAGGAGATCGGCATCGAAGACATCGTCATGGACTTCGATTCCCTCGCGGCGGTCGGTTCGATGGCCGGTTCCGGAGGCGTCATCGTCATGGACGACTCGCGCGACATGCTCTGGACGTTGAACAACATCAACGAATTCTACGCGCACGAAAGCTGCGGCCAATGCACCCCCTGCCGCGAAGGCTCCCTCTGGATGAAGAAGATCACCGAGCGGATGCTCCTGGGCGGAGGCGTAGAGCGCGACCCCGCCGTCTTGAAGAACGTCGCGGACAACATCGCGGGCCGCACCATCTGCGCCTTTGGCGAGGCGTGCGCGTGGCCGACCCAAAGCTTCGTGGCGAAGTTCAAGGAAGAGTTCGATTCCCGCGCCGGCAAGCCCGTCCCGCCGCCGATGCCGCCCGAGTATCTCCCGGAAGAACTTATCGGCAAGGAGGAAGCCCACGCATGAGCGCCCCGCAGATGCTGAACGTCCAGATCAACGGCGAGTGGAAGCAATTCCCGAAAGGGACCCGCGTCATCGAAGCCTGCGCGCAAGCCGGCTCCTATATCCCGCGCTATTGCTACCACCCGAAGCTCACCTCGCCCGGCAACTGCCGCATGTGCCTCATCGAAATGGGCATGCCGAAGATGGGCCCCGACAGGAAACCCGAGCTCGGCCCCGATGGCCGCCCGGTCATCAACTGGATTCCCCGCCCGCAGATTTCCTGCGCGCAGGACGTCGCCGAGGGGATGGGCATCCGCACCGATTCGCCCATGGCGCAGGAATGCCGCAGGGGCGTCATGGAATTCCTGCTCATCAATCATCCGCTCGATTGCCCCATCTGCGACCAGGCCGGCGAATGCAAGCTGCAGGAGTTCAGCGTCGAGTACGGCAACGGCGGCTCCCGCTTCCTCGAACACAAGGTCAAGAAGCCGAAGAAAGTCGCCGTCGGCCCGCGCGTCACGCTCGACGCCGAGCGGTGCGTCCTCTGCTCCCGCTGCATCCGGTTCATGAAGGAAGTGCCCCAGGACGACGTGCTCGGGTTCGTGGACCGCGGCAGCTACAGCACCATCGCCGCGCACCCGAACCGGCAGCTCGACAGCAACTACTCCCTGAACACCGTGGACATCTGCCCCGTCGGCGCGCTGACCTCCACGGATTTCCGCTTCAAGATGCGCGTCTGGTTTTTGAAGGAGACCAAAAGCTTCTGCACGAGTTGCGCCACCGGCTGCAACACGGTCATCGGCAGCCGCCAGGAGGTCGTTTACCGGCAGACGCCGCGCGAGAACAACGAGGTCAATTCCGTCTGGATGTGCGATTACGGCCGGCTCAATTTCCATTACCTGCACAGCGAGCGCCGCTTGTCGCGCCCCGCCGTGAAGGGCGAGGCCGCCGCCTGGCCCGCCGCCATCGCGAAGGCCGCCGCGGAACTTCGGAGCGTCCCGGCGAATGAAGTCGCGATCATCGCGTCCGGGAGCATGACGAACGAGGAACTCTGGCTGACGAAAAAGCTGGCCTCCGTTCTGAACATCACCCTTCACGATATCGTTCCCCACATTGAAAAGGGCGACGACCTTCTCCTGAGCGCCGACCGGAACCCGAACACCGCCGGCGCGAAACTGCTCGGAGTCAGCTCCTCGAAACTCGCCGAGATCGCGCAAGGCGTGGAATCGGGCCGCATCCGCGTGTTGCTCGTGCTGGGCGAGGACGCCGCCGGGATTTCCCTTGCGAAACTGAAATCCCTGGTAACCGTGGGCCTCCTGCCGAGTGCGGCCACGGAAAAAGCCTCGGTCTTCCTTCCCTCGGCCGGTTTTGCGGAGAAGCGCGGTTCGATGATCAACGTCAAGGGCCGCCTGCAGCGGCTCAACCAGGCGATCCAGCCTCCGGGCGAAGCGCGCGACGACTGGGAAATCCTGCGCGACCTCATCCAGGCGGTCTCCGGCGCGAACGGCGTTTACGCCATCGAGGAGGTCTTCAGGCAAATGGCGGAGGCGACGCCCGCGTTAGCCGGATTGAGCCTCAGCAAGATCGGCGACCTGGGCGTCCAGTTGAAACTCGAATGAACGACTTCCTCGGCATCGACTGGTTTTTCCTCGCGACCTCGCTCGCGAAGACGCTGGGCATCATCTTCCTGGTCGTCCTGCCGATGGTCTCCTACACCGTCTATGCCGAGCGTCGGATCAGCGCGTTGATCCAGGACAGGCTCGGCCCGAACCGCACGGGCATCCCCTTCACCAACATCCACATGGAAGGCCTCGGCCAGCCCATAGCGGACGCCGTGAAATTCCTGCTGAAGGAAGACCTGACGCCCGCGCACGTTAACACTTTTTACTTCTGGCTCGCCCCGTGCCTCGCGATGGCGCCGTCGCTTCTCACGCTCTCCGTCATTCCCTTTGGAAGCTGGCTGTTCGGCGTCCCGATGGTCATCGCCAACGTCAACATCGGCATTCTTTTCGTCTTCGCGATCGCCTCCCTCAGCGTGTACGGCATCGTCCTAGCGGGCTGGTCTTCCAATTCCAAATACTCGTTCCTGGGCGGCGTGCGATCCACTTCGCAAATGATCTCCTACGAGCTGTCGCTCGGCCTGTCCGTCATCCCGCTCTTCCTGCTGCTGGGCAAGCTGAACCTCGTGGACATCGTGGATTACCAGGCGCGCAACGGCTGGCTTCTTCTCCCGCTCTGGGGCGAAGGATTGACCCTGCGCCGCTGGCTCCTTCTCATCCCGCTTCTCATCTCCTTCGTCGTGTTCACCATCTCCATCTTCGCGGAAACCAACCGCCTCCCGTTCGATCTTCCGGAAGCCGAAACGGAACTCGTGGCCGGTTATCATACGGAGTATTCCTCCATGAAGTTCGCCCTCTTCTTCCTGGGCGAATACGCCGCGATGATTACCGGCTCCTCCCTCATCGTGACGCTCTTCCTCGGCGGCTGGCATCTCCCGATTCCGTGGTGGTCGTCCGGGGCCGGGTTTCATTTCGCGCTCGTCGACGGCGCGGCGCCCGGCATTCCCGGCATCCTGGGCGGCCTGTTCAACATCGCGACATTCTTCGGGAAAGTGGCCGTGCTGCTCGCGTTCTTCATCTGGGTGCGTTGGACGCTCCCCCGTTTCCGCTACGATCAACTGATGCGCCTCGGATGGATTTTCTTCTTTGAGATCGCGCTCGTTAATATATTCCTGACCGCGGGCATCCTCTTCTACCTTCCCTAAACCCCATGGCCTACACCGTTCCGCGTCCGAAACTCACCTTCCGCGAAAAGTTGTATCTCCCCGCCGTGGCCGCGGGGTTGGCCATCACGATCAAACACCTCAAGAACATGCTGCTTGGCCGCACGAAAGTCGTGATGCAATACCCGGAAGAAAAATGGGACAGCCACATGCCGCCGCATTATCGCGGCGCGCCGACCCTGGTGCGCGACGACGACCGCGAACGCTGCGTGGCGTGCCAGCTTTGCGAATTCATCTGCCCGCCGCGCGCCATCAAGATCACGCCCGGCGAAATCCCGTCCGCCAGCAAGTCGGAGAAGGTGGAAAAATTCCCGCTGGAATTCGACATCGACATGATCCGCTGCATCTATTGCGGTTTGTGCGAGGAGGTCTGCCCCGAGCAGGCGATCTTTTTGCGGAAAGATTACGCCATCACAGGCCTGTCGCGCGCGGAGATGGTTCACAACAAGAAGAAGCTCTACGAACTGGGCGGGACGATGCACGGCCTCGTCAACAAGTGGAACGAGAAAAAGTAGATGTCCTCCCTGCTGCCCTGGCTTTTTTCCGCGATCATGCTCGGCTTTGCTTGCGCCGTGGTCCTCAATCGCAACCCCGTGGCGAGCGCCTTGAGCCTCGTCGTCTCCTTCCTGGCGCTCGCGGGGCTCTATGTCTCCTTGAACGCCTTTTTCATCGGCGTCATCCAGGTCCTGGTCTATGCGGGCGCCATCATGGTTCTTTTTCTCTTCATCATCATGCTGCTCGACCTCAAGGCCGAGGAGCGGCGCACGCTCAATACGACCGCCACGCTCGGCGGCCTCCTGGTCGCGGCCATATTCGTCTGCGAACTCTTTTCCGTGCTGCGCCATTTTCACAAGGGCAGCCTCCCCTTCCCGCCGCTGGCCGCCGGCCCCCTGGATGATGTGCGCGGCGTGGGAACCATGCTTTTCAGCAACTATAACCTCCCCTTCCAGGTGATCGGGGCGCTCATCCTCGTGGCGACGGTGGGCGTGGTGGTGCTCAGCAAACGGGAGTTGAAGTGAACCTGAACGATTACCTCGCGGTCAGCGGTCTCCTCTTCGCCATCGGCTTCGCCGGCGTCATGCTGCGCCGCAATATCATCATCATCTTCATGTGCCTCGAACTGATGCTGAACGCAGCGAATCTTTCGCTCGTCGCGTTCTCCCGATTCCACGTCAGCGCCGCGGGTTTGCCGGATTACAACGGCCAGATGCTCGTATTTTTCATCATCACCGTCGCCGCCGCGGAAGTCGCGGTCGGCCTCGCGGTCATCGTGTCGCTCTACCGCGCGCGGCGGACGACCCACGTCGAAGACATCACGAGCATGAAATTCTAGGCGATGGACGAATCTTCTCTCCCATGGATCATCCTTCTGGCGCCGCTCGTCAGCGTGGCCGTCATCGTGTTTTTGACGCAAGGCTCGCGCACGATCAGCGCCGGCGTCTCCATCCTCGCGGTTCTCGTCTCCTTCGTCGCGAGCTGCCTCGTCTTCCACGCGCCCGACCCCGCGGGGGTGAACCAGATAACCTGGCTTGATTTTCCGGCGCTGCACGTTCCCATCGGCGTCACCATCGACCAGCTTAGCAAGACGATGCTCATCGTCGTCACGGGCATCGGCGCGCTCATCCACATCTATTCGGCGGGTTACATGAAGGGGGACGACGGCGAGTCGCGCTATTTCGCCGGCCTGTCGCTTTTCATGTTCTCGATGCTCGGCATCGTGCTCGCGAACAATTTCGTCATGATGTTCATCTTCTGGGAACTGGTGGGCGTCAGTTCCTATGTGTTGATCGGCCACTGGTTCTTCCGCGACGCGCCGCCCGCCGCCGCCAACAAGGCTTTCATCACGAACCGGATCGGCGATTTCGGCTTCATGCTCGGCATACTCATGCTCTGGCTCGCGACCAAATCGGTGGTCTTCACCGAGATCGAGAAGAGCCTCGGCGTCTCCAAGTTCGAGAACCTGAACCTGACCGCCGCCACCCTCCTCATCTTCTGCGGGACGATAGGCAAATCGGCCCAATTCCCGCTCCACGTCTGGCTGCCGGACGCGATGGAAGGCCCCACCCCCGTCTCCGCGCTCATCCACGCCGCGACGATGGTGGCCGCGGGCGTCTATATGCTGGCGCGCGTCTTTTTCCTCGTGCAGGCGTCGCCCGACGCCCAGTGGGTCATCGCTTTCATCGGTACGATCACCTCCCTCATGGCGGCGTCGATGGCCATCCAGCAGAACGACATCAAGCGCATCCTCGCCTACTCCACCCTGTCGCAGCTTGGCTACATGGTCATGGCCATCGGCATGCTTTCGAAGGAAGCCGCGATGTTCCATCTCTTCACGCACGCCTTTTTCAAGGCGCTCCTCTTCCTCGGCGCCGGCGCGGTGATCTACGGGATGCACCACGAGCAGGATATCTGGAAGATGGGCGGCCTCGGAAAAAAGATGCCGCTGACCTGCGCGACCTTCGCCGTCGGCACGCTCGCATTGATCGGCTGCCCCGGCTTCAGCGGTCATTTCAGCAAGGAGATGATCCTCGCCGCCGCGCTTTCCGGCAGCAAGTGGACATTCGCCGCCGCGCTGGCGACGGCGTTCCTGACGTCCTTTTACATGGTGCGGCTGTTCGTCGTCGTCTTCCTGGGCGAACCCAAGACCGACGCCGCCAAGCACGGACACGACGCCCCTCCCGTCATGGCCTTGCCGCTGGTGATCCTCGCCATACCGTCCTTCCTGGCGGGCTACGGCTTTTTCATCTCGCATTTTGTCCCGCTGCACGGGACGGAAGCGCCCGGGTTTGTGTCGCTGTTCGCGTTTCTTGCCTTCGCGTCGGGCGCGGTCATGGCGGTCCTTCTCTATCGCGGAAAGAAAGAAGACCCCATCCACATCGGCCTGCTGGCGAACAAATACTACTTCGATGAAATATACGCCGCGCTGATCCGCTGGACGCAGGAATTGCTCGCGCGGCAGTGCGGACGGTTCGACCGCTGGGTGCTCGACGGCTTGGTCCGGCTCCTGAGCGGGGGAACCTATGCCGCCGGGTTCGCCTTGCGCTCGTTCCAGGTGGGGAATCTCCAGGCTTATGCCTTTCTTTTCGGCGCGGGGATCGTCGCGTTTCTTTGGTATGTCGTGTCGAAATAACAGCGTATGTTGAACATCCTCATCCTCTGCCCGATTGTGGCGGCCATCCTGGCGCTGCTCGGCGCGCCCGCGCGGCCCGCGGCGCTGCTCGCTTCGCTCATCAATCTCGTCGTGGCGCTCCTGGCCCTCTTCCAATACGACAAAACCGGCCCGGCGTTCCAGTTCGTCTCCGAATTCGGCATCCTGCCGGAATGGCGCCTCACCTATCTCGTGGGCGCGGACGGCCTCAGCCTCCTGATGCTTCTGCTCACGGCCATCGTCACCTTCGCCGCCGTCTGGGTCACGCCCGCCGTCGCGCGGCTTGAGAAGCAGTTCTACGCCTGCCTCCTCTTCATTTCCGCGGGAGCGATGGGCGCGTTCGCCTCGGTCGACCTCTTCTTCTTTTATGCGTTCCACGAGCTGGCGCTGATTCCGACGTTTCTCCTCATCGGCATCTGGGGCTCCGGCGACCGGCAGTCCGCCGCGTGGAAGATAACGATCTACCTGGCGCTCGGGAGTTTCATCCTTCTCCTGGGGTTGATCGGCCTCTACCAGAGCGTTCCCGTGGCGGCGCGGACGTTCGACATCCGCGCGCTCCAGGAACTGGCCGCCGCCGGCAAGATCCACCCCGCGTCCGCGAACGGCGTCTATCTTCTGCTTCTCATCGGATTCGGAATCCTGATCTCGCTCTTTCCGTTCCATACGTGGGCTCCGAAAGCGTATGCGTCCGCGCCCACCCCCGCGGCGATGCTCCACGCGGGCGTCCTGAAAAAATTCGGACTCTACGGCCTGCTGCGCGTGGCGCTGCCGCTGCTGCCGGACGCCGCGCGGCACTGGACGCATCTCCTTATCATCCTGTTGATCGGGAACATCATCTACATCGGCCTCGTGACGATATCGCAAAAGCGGCTCGATATGATGCTCGGCTACTCCAGCGTCATGCACATGGGCTACATATTCCTGGGCATCGCCTCGCTGAACACCCTGGGCCTGAACGGCGCGGCGCTCCTCATGTTCGCGCACGGGCTTTCCATCGCGGCCCTCTTCGCCATCGCAGGGCAGGTCGGCAGGCGGACGGAAACGCTGGCCTTCGAAGACCTGGGCGGCCTCGCCAAGCCGATGCCCTTCCTCGGGTTCGCCTTCGGGCTGGCGGCGTTCGCTTCCATCGGCCTTCCGGGCTTCGCGAACTTCGCCTCGGAAATCCTCGTCTTCTTCGGCGCGTTCCAGAGCCACGTGGCAGGCAGCCCGTTTTTTGGATTCCGCCTCGCCACGGTGCTGGCGTTGTGGGGAGTGGTCATCTCCGCCGTCTATATGCTCCGGGCTTACAAGGCCGTTTTCATGGGCGAATTGCCTGGCCGCTGGAGCGCCCTGCCTGATCTCAAGTTTTCCCTGCGCCTGCCGATCGTCCTCCTGCTTGCCACGCTCCTCTTCGCCGGCTTTTGCCCGCGCGTCTTCCTGGCCTTCCTCGCGCCAAGCGTGAAGGCGGCTTCCTTCCGCGAAACGTTATCATGATGCCGGCCATCTATCTCGAAGCCATCGTCCTGACGCTCGGCGTCCTTCTCGTGCTGATGGAAGCCTTCTCCAACAGCGAAGAGAAGACTCCCGTCGCGTGGCTGGGCATCGTCGGGCTGACGTTCGTTTTCATACTGACCTTTTTCACCGCGAATGACCTGAGCGCCTCGCCGTATTCGGCGTTCTACCACGCGGATTTCCGGGCGATCTTCTTCAAGCGGTTCGCGCTTCTCACGACCATCGTGGTGCTCGTCCTTTCCATCGAATACCGCGGCGTGGTTCAGAAATACGTCTTCGGCTCCAGGCCTCAGGCGGGTCTCGGCGAGTTTTATGCGTTGCCGGTCTTCACCTGCGCCGGACTCATGTGGATGGCTTCCGCCGTCGATTTTATCATGATTTTCGTCTCGCTGGAGTTGGTTACGATTTCCTTTTACATCCTGGTCGCCTACATGCGGCGCAACGCCGGTTCGCTGGAAGCCGGGGTGAAATACCTGATCCTCAGCGCGCTTTCGACCGGATTTTTCGTCTACGGCATCACCTGGATATACGGGGTGACCGGTCAGACCAGTCTCGAAAAAATAGGCGCCATCCTGCTCGGTCTCAAGGTTTCCCACGGGCCGTTGCTGTTCGGATTCATGCTGGTGCTCACCGGCCTTGGCTTCAAGATAGCGTGCGCGCCTTTTCAAATATGGGTCCCCGATGTTTACCAGGGCGCGCCGACGCCGGTGACCGCGTTCCTTTCCGTCGGCTCGAAGGCGGCGGGGTTCATCGTCCTGATGCGCGTGGCGGAAGTCTTCCTGCCCGTGCCCTGGATCAACCATAAGGCCGTGACGATCCTCGTGGCGCTGGCCGCGCTGTCGCTGCTCTATGGCAATCTCGCGGCGATGCCGCAGCATAATCTCAAGCGGCTCATGGCCTATTCGAGCATCGCCCACGCGGGGTATATCCTCATCGCGGTGGCTTGCATCGGCTCGCGCTACGCGAACATCGCGGTCTCCTTCTATCTGGCCGGGTATTTGTTGATGACGCTGCTGACCTTCCTCGTCATGGCCGCCGTGGCGAATCAGGCGGGCGGAGACGACATCGTCCATTTCAACGGCCTCGGCAAGCGTTCTCCCTATCTCGCCTTCGCCATGCTTGCGGCGATGGCTTCCCTCGCGGGAATACCGCTCACCGTCGGATTCTTCGGCAAGTTCCTCATCTTCTACGTCGCCTACGAGAAGGGGCAATTCCTCCTCATGGGCATCGGCGTCCTGACCGTGGCCGCAGGCTTCTACTACTACTTCAAGGTCGTCCGCGCGATGTATTGGAAGGAACCGGCGGACGATACGCCGGTCCGCACCTCGCCGCTGACGGGAGCGACCATCGCGGCGCTCGCGTTCTGCATATTCTTCCTGGGGGTTTATCCGGCGCCCGTCATTCGCGCCCTGGAAGGTCCGCCTTCGGATAATCCCCGGCTCTTGGCGCGCTAGCGCGGCGGCTCTTGAAAATCCGGCGCGCGTCCGCGAGCGAGACGCCTTCTATGAAATAAGCCGCCGCGGCTTTTCCAATCGCGTAGGTTCCCGCTCCGGCGATGGCCCCCGAAACGGCGTCTCCCCAGCCGGGCAGAAGCTTCAACAGGGAGCGCGACCCCTCGCGCAGCACGATGCCAACCCCGACGTTCGCGCCCAGCGCGGCGAGGAATTCGCCCGCCAGGCGCAGGCTCAACGGGCGTCCGCTGACATACATGATGGCCGCGACGAGCGCGGCTTGCAGCGAAAGCAGGATGGGGAAGTCCGCCAGCGGAATCGGTTGCGTCCCGACCGCGGTGCAGATGGCCGTGGTCGATTGGATGAGCGCCTTCGCGATCCGGTTCTGCACGGAGCGGACGCCGGAAATCCTGGCCATCTCCAGCCGCGCGTTGTCCGGCAGCGCTTCGAGGATAGCCTCGGCCAGCGCCTGTTTTTCGACCGGCGAGACGAAGTTCGCCAGCAGGCGTTCCGCGAGCATCGGCGGGAGGTTCGGGCCGGCGTCGATCGCGATAACCCCGGCGGGCGCGGACGCGACGGCCCGGCTGGCGGATTCGAGATCAACCGGCGCCGTGAGAAGAAAGATGTCGGGCGGTTCGTTTGCGAAAGCATTCGGCGGCACGACGCGGATGGAGTCCAGCCAATTCGCGCCAAAGAGCGTATCGAGCAAGGCGCGGCCCCCTTCCCCGATCAACGCCAGCCGCGGCGCGCGGCGGGCGAGAAACAGATTCTTGACGGGGGTGATCTCGTGCAGGATCGGCTTTTGCAAGGCCGAGGGGAGCATCCCGACAAGCTTTTCCAGCTTGTCGTAAAGCTGCAGGAGGTTCATTCCCTGAATATAGCCGCCAATTGCCCGGCGTGCTCGTCGGGTTTCACTTTGCGGAAGATCGCCTTGATCTTCTGCTCCCCGTCGATGACGAAGGTCGAGCGTTCGACGCCCATGTATTTTTTGCCGTACATGCTCTTCTCAACCCAGACGCCGTAGGCCTCCGCCATCTCTCGCGACTCGTCGCTCAGGAGCGGGAACGGCAGGTTGAATTTCGCGATGAACTTCCGGTGCGACTCCGCGCCGTCCGGGCTGACCCCGAACAGGACGGCCTTGTTCCCGAGGCTTTCCCATTCGTCCCGCAAGCCGCAGGCCTGCGTGGTGCAGCCGGGCGTGTCGTCCTTCGGGTAGAAGTAGAGCACGAGGGGACGCCCCTTGAAATCCTCGAGGGAGACGCGTTTACCCGCGCCGCATACTCCGCCTACCGCCAGCGCGCTGAACGGCGGGGCCGGGTCGCCAACCTGTATCGTTTGCATTTGGATAGTGTTTCACGTTTGATAACGAAGCGCGATGACGACCGCCAACAAAATCACGGTGACGAGGATCCTCATGATCCCCGTTTTCATCATGATGGCCATCTATTACGGCAGGGGTGTGCGGGATCACGATCCGCAGCCGTGGCAGCGCTACAGCGCCATCGCGATCTTCCTCCTGGCCTCCGCGAGCGACGGCCTCGACGGATACATCGCCCGCCGTTACAACCAGAAGAGCCAGCTCGGCGTAATCCTGGACCCCATCGCGGACAAGGGCCTTCTGCTCGCGGGCATCATCACGCTCAGTTTCAGCAACTGGGGCTACGAATTCCCCGTCTGGTTCCCGGTGCTGGTCATCGCGCGCGACGCGGTGGTCGTCAGCGGCACGGTCATCCTGCATTACCTCGTGGGAACGGTGCGCGTGCGGCCAAGCTGGCTCGGAAAGACCGCGACCGTCGCGCAGATGACCGCGATCGCATGCGTCCTTCTCCAGCTAAACCCGTTTCACCGCACGATCCACCCGGCGGGCATGACCCTCCGCTACGATTTCCTGGATATTACCGTGGCCCTCGCCGGACTCTTTACGTTCGTCTCCGGCATTGGCTACGTCATGGACGGCATCGCCCAGCTCCAGGCCTCCGGCCACGGCGAAGCCAAATCAAAATCCGGCGCCCGGGTGAGCTGACGAGTCGTCCTGGTCCTTTTTATTGCCGGAGCCGGCGGTGCTGGTGGTTTTGTGTCTTATCGGACTGGAGTCCCCAAGTTTCATTCAAGTTAAAATCGGCAAACTTTTCGCCATTGAACGGGCCGCGTTTTCCCGGCAAATATTCCTCGTGTCCAAAGACCCGTCGATCCCCCACCCTTCCTCCCGCTATTGGAGATGGGGGTTGCTGCCTGTGGCGCTCTTTCTCGTTCTCGCGCTCTCCCACGACCTTGCCGCGCCGTGGACCCTCGAGGATAACTACAACGGCGCGATCTATTCCCAGGCCGCGCATAATTATCTCCGCGCCGGTCTGGTCGCGACCGCCTGCGTGCCCGCGGTCTTGTACTTCGGCCCGCTGCCGATTCCGCCGGATGGCTACTACGTGCACCATCCCTGCCTCCTGCCGCTGACGGTTGCCGGCATGTTCTCGATCCTGGGTGAAAAGGAGTGGGTCGCGCGCCTCGTGCCTATCGGCGCCTCCCTGCTGACGCTCTGCTTCCTGTGGCTGCTCGTGAGGCATTGCGCGGGCGCGCGGACGGCGACGCTGGCCGCCGGCATTTTCGCCACGCTCCCGATGGAGTTGCATTACGGCGAGATGGTGAACTTCGAACCCGTGGCGCTGTTCTGGATGGTGACCGCTCTGCTAGTCTTGCGCTACTGGCAGCAAACCGGCAGGCCGGTCTGGCGCGTTCTCCTGTTCGTCGCTATTTTCTTTGGACTCTGGACGGAATGGACGGGCTATTTTTTCGCGCTGCTGATTGCATTTTACTTTCTCGGCGCCGGTCCTAAACGGGGCTGGCCCGCGCTGGTGCTGGCGCTGGCCGCGCTTTCCGGCGCCGTGTTCCTGCTGCAAATCCACCATGTGGACCCCGAGGCGTGGAGCGACGCCGGACACGCGTTCCTGTTCAGGCTGGGCCGCCAGGGCGCGACGGGGACCGCGTTCACCTGGGGCCAATGGACCAGCACGGTTTTTTTCTCCCTTATCGGGCTGATCCCTTTGTTCCAATGGGCGCTGGCGATCGCGGGGACGATCTATTTCTTTCGCCGCCAACGCCACCTGGAAGGCTCCCGGTATCTCGCGGGGGCCGCCGGCTGCCTCTTCGTGCTGGATTTGGGCTATATGGTCGGGTTTCGAAACGCTTCCTTCATCCATGACTTCGCCGGGTTTTATTTCACCGCGCCGGTGGCGATGATGGGGGGCGTGGCGCTCAATGCTTTCGTTATCTGGATGGGCGGCCTCGTGCGCGAGATGGCGCTGGCGAGGATGGGCAGCCTCATTGTCTGCATGGTGCTGGCGTTGCTGGCGCTCACGGGTTATCCGGCGGCGCTGAAGTTCGATTCCCAATTCGAAATCCTCGACGGCGACACGCCCGAGCCGAAGACGCTCATCCCCGACGTCGGCAGGCTTATAGGGCGCACGTTCCCGCCCGACGCCGTGGTGCTCTGCAATTTCGATCCTTACGACAGCAACGTGCCTTATTATGCGCAGCGCACCGTCGTGACGAATCTCTCCACCTTCGACGAATGGAAGCAGGCGGAAGTGCCGGGGCATTCCGGCGGCGTTATCTGGATGCACGCGCCCGGCGCGTCCGAGATTCTTTCGAATCTCGGAAAGGAGTCCGAGCGGATCGTGAACGTGGACGGCGTCCGCTTCTGCCTTTGGGTGCCACAGGCGCCGCGTTAATTGCCAAGCAGCACGACGGGGCCCTTGTGTTGCGGCTCCCCGCCCTTGCGTTCGAGCGTTACGGCGAATTTGTCCGCCGAATGAACCGGCTGTTGCGGCTTGAAGGAAGCCCGGCCATCCTCCAGATGGAAGACGCCGGCGTTGACCGGCAACCGGTATTGCGGATCGAAAACCCAGAGCTGGTAATCCTGATCCGCCTTTGGCCGGGGCATATTTTGAACCTTGATGATTCCCTCCTGCCGCGCGCCATCCCACGCCACGACGGCAACGCCCTTGGGCGACCCTTGGACCATCGAATCGAGCGTGGCTATCCGTATCTGCGAGAGTTCGTCTTGCTCGCGCGCGGCCTCCAGTTGGCGCTGCAACCGCGAGCATTCCATGCCGAAGCCGCCCGCAAGGAGCGCCAGGCAAGCCGCGAGCGCCCACGGCAGCCAGTCCGGCCGTCGGGCGGGAACGACCGGCTGGATTTGCCCAAGCAGCCGCGCCTTCAATTCCGGCGGCGGCGTTCGCGGCCCGGCGGCATGCGCGAGCGAGGCCGCGGTTTCCTCCATCTCCGCGACGAAGCGCGCGAGTTCGGGGTTGGACCGCCGTTCCTCTTCAAAGCGGCGCGCCTCCTCTCCTTCGAGAAGTCCAAATACATAAAGGGAAGCCCGTTCCTCCAGTTGCTCGTCCATCATAGGCCCCCCAGATGTTCCCGCAGCTTCAGCAGCCCCCTGCGAATCCGCGCCTTCACGGTCCCGAGCGGCGCGCCCGTTTTTTCCGAAATCTCAAGTTGCGTCATCCCCGAGAAGAATGCGGCCACGATGGCGTCCCGCTGTTCGCCGGGCAGCCTTTCCAGGGCCGCGCGCACGGCGGCGCCAACCTCGTTTTGCAGGACGGCTTCGCCTTCGTCGTGGCAAGCGGTCGGTTCGAGAGCGGCTCTCTCCATGCCGCGGCTCCGGCGTTCGCGCGCGCGGAGCCTGTCGATCGCCTTGTGGCGGAAGATCATCGTCACCCAGGTCGAAGGACTGCTCCGCGCGGAGTCGTAGGAAGCGGCCTTTTTCCACACCATCAGGAACCCTTCCTGGATGACGTCCTCCGCTTCCCGGGCGTCATTGAGGATTTTGAAAACGAGGCCGAAAAGCAGCGGCGCCATGCGGTCGTAGAATTCCGAGAAAGCGCTCTCGTCCCCGGCCTTGATCCGTTCGAGAAGCTCGGAATCGTCACTCATGCCGCGCGGAACCCTGGCTTGGCGGGGCGTTTCGATAGGGAATAAAAAGGCGCTCGATTCGCATGCGAACACATCCATAGGACGCCGAAAAGCGCCGCGCAGATGCATGGGCGGCGTCTCATGGCTTGGAAACAGCCTTCTCTTCCCCGGGTTCGAAGGGCTCGTCGAACCGGGTTATCGCATGCGCCCGGCCCGTGCTTTCGTCGATGTCTATCAACGCGCCGCGCAGCCTCACCGCGCCGTGCGCCACGGGAAATGGCGCCGGCATGTTCGTCATGAACCGCGCGATGATCGGCTGGATCTCCCGCCCGAGGATCGACTCGGTGGGGCCGCACATCCCCGCGTCGCACAGGAACGCCGTGCCCCCGGGAAAGATGGTTTCGTCCGCCGTCTGAACGTGCGTGTGCGTGCCGACGACTGCGGATACCGCGCCGTCCAGGAAACGGCCGATCGCGATCTTCTCGCTGGTCGTCTCGGCGTGGGCGTCCACGAAGATGACGTTCGTCTCGCGCCGCAAACGCTCGACTTCCTCGCGCAGGATGCGGAAGGGATTCTCCAGGATCGGCAGCATGAAGGTGCGCCCCTGGACATTGAGGACCGCCACCTTCCCCTTGGCCGTCTCGAGGATGACGGAACCCTGGCCCGGCGTTTTCTCGGGATAGTTGACCGGTCTCAGCAACCGCGGCTCCGTGTCGATGTACGGGATGATCTCCTTTTGGTCCCAGATATGATCCCCCGTGGTCACGACCGACACGCCCGCCCGCAGCAGGTCGATGGTTATCCTGGGCGTGATGCCGCGTCCGGCGGCGGCATTCTCGCCATTGACGATGACGAAATCGATGTGACGCTCCTTCTTTAACCGCGGGACGGACTCGATGACCGCCCTGCGCCCCGGCTCGCCCGTGACGTCGCCGAGAAAGAGAATTTTTAGCATCAGCCCAATCTAATACGAATGGCCCGGCCTCAACAAGCGCTCTGGTTTATGTTCCTTGCCGCCGCGGCGGGCGCGCAAAACCTGAGTCCTCTGGCTCCGGCGCCCGACTGGTCGCGGCTCGACGCTTTTCAGGAAACGATAACCCGCGAAGACTTCACCCGGCTTCTCCAGACCGTTTACGCTCCGGACGGCGCGCCCATCCGGATCCAACCAAACTCCGCGCTTATAAAAACAGGCGCGTCGGGCCAGTATGAACTCCGCTTCGCCGCGACCCCGAAACCGCCCCCGAGGTATTGGCGCTCCGCGAAGGAACTGCCGCCGCTGACCGCTCCCGCCCGCCCGCTGGAAGGGGTGAACATCGCGCTCGACCCGGGACACCTGGGCGGCAAATGGGCGCAAATGGAAGAGCGCTGGTTCCAGATAGAAAACAGCAAACCCGTGGCCGAAGGCGACATGACCTTGCTCGTCGCGCGGCATCTCGAAAAGAACCTCGCCGCGCTCGGCGCCGCCGTTTCCATGGTGCGGACTTCGGATGAACCCGCGACAAGCGAGCGCCCCGAAACCTTGCGCAAGGCCGCCGCGGAGGAACTGAAGCGCAAGAAGTTTCTCTTCGTCCGCGAGCGCTACGACGGCCCGTCCGACCCGCTGAAACAGAACTCGATCCAATGGGAAAGCGAACTGCTTTTTTACCGGATAAGTGAAATCCGGCAGCGCGCGGCCTTGGTAAACGACAAGCTGAAACCCGACCTGACCCTTTGCCTGCACTTCAACGCCGAACCGTGGGGGGAAGACCCCGCGCAACCGCGGCTCACGGACAAGAACCACCTCCACGTCCTGCTGAACGGCTGTTACAGCCCGGCGGAACTCGACCTCGACGACGTGCGCGAAGAGATGCTCATCCGCCTGCTGGAACGCTGCCACGACACCGAAGCCGCGGTGGCGCCCTGCGTGGCCGAAGCGCTCGCGCGCGACACGGGGCTGCCTCCCTACGCATACGCCGCGGGCAACGCGCGCCAGGTTCCTGGCAACCCGTATCTCTGGACCCGCAACCTTTTGGCGAACCGCCTCTATCGCAACCCGGTCATCTACATCGAGGCGTACGTGATGAACAGCAAACCCGCCTTCGACCGCATCCAGATGGGCGACTACGAGGGGCTGCGGGATCAGAGGAAGAGCATTTTCCACGAGTATGCGGACGCCCTGGCGGAAGGGCTGGCGGCGTATTATGGCGCAATTCGTGCTCCGAAGTGACTTGACGCCCGGCAACCGTATTTGCGATCAAACCTCTCACCGATGAAGCACCCCAACAAAGCAATAATCCTCGCGGGCGGAGCCGGCTCGCGGCTCTACCCCCTGACCCAGATCGTCTGCAAGCAACTGCTCCCGATCTACAACAAGCCGATGATCTATTATCCGATGGCGACCATGATGCTTGGCGGCATCCGGGACGTGCTCATCATCTCCACGCCCAAGGACTTGCCGCGCTTCCGCGACCTCTTCGGCGACGGCGCGCGCTGGGGGATGCGCATCGAATACGCCGAGCAGCCCAAACCGGCCGGCATCGCGCAGGCATTTTTGATCGGCGCGGATTTCATCGGCGACTCGCCGGTCACCCTCATCCTCGGGGACAACATCTTTTACGGAAGCCTCGACTTCTTCCGCGCCGCGCTCGCCGCGGAAAGCGGCGCCTGCATCTTCGCCTACAAGGTGCGGGACCCGGAGCGCTACGGCGTGGTGGAATTCGACGCCGAGGGCCGCGCCCTGAGCCTGGAGGAAAAGCCGAAAGCTCCGAAAAGCCATTACGCCGTGCCCGGCCTCTACGTCTACGACAACCAGGTCGTCGAGATCTGCCGGAACCTGAAACCCTCCGCGCGCGGGGAACTGGAAATAACCGACGTGAACATCGAGTATCTCCGGCGCAAGGAACTGTATGTAAAACAACTCAGCCGCGGCATGGCATGGCTGGACACCGGCACGCAGGAAAGCCTGCTGGAAGCGAGCAACTACATAGCGACCATCGAACACCGGCAGGGCCTGCGAGTCGCCTGCCTGGAAGAAATCGCCTTCAACATGGGATTCATCGACAAAGACGGCTTCGAAGCCCTGATCAACACGCTTCCCAAAAACGACTACCGCGAGTACCTCCAGCTCGTCCTGCGCGAACCGGTCGATTTGTAGAGGCGGCTGTGCCAGCCGCCTGGGGGCGACGCCAAAAAAAGCCAGGTCATTCCAAGTCTTTAATATGGCGGCTGACGCAGCCCCCTCCACACCACACAACCCTAGTCGACCAAATCTTCCTCGTTCGGCCCCGCGGAGTGATACTCCTGCCACTCGGGAGGCAGGTTCGCCGTTTCCACTTCGGACGCGATGCGGCCCTCGAACAGCGGATCGAACTTCGTGCTTGTTCCGTAAACCATGATGAGTTCCGCGGAACTCGCGACCCGCACCGCGTGGGCCACCCCCGCCGGTATGACGACGCCCACGTTGTTCGGCCCGCGCTGGTCGTCGCCTTCCACGATGTATCGCATCACGCGCCGTTCGAGCCCGCGCCGTTCGTCGATGAGGATCATCTCCGCCACGCCTTGCACGAAGAACATCACGTCCCATTGCTCGCGGTCATACGGCCGTTCCTGGCAGGCGCCGGGGTTTTCAATGAACAGGCGGGTGAACCATTTCTCCGGCTCTTCTCCTTCGGGGATGAACGGCGGATGCACGTGGAAACCCTTTGCCGTGCCGGAAAACATGCGGGCGGTCGCCCATTGCGCGGGCCACAGGCCGATCTCCGCCAGCTTCCCCTCGCCCTTGCGGGCGAACTCGCCGAAAAAACCGCGATGGCGTTGCGGATAGATTTTTCTCGGCAAAACTTCCACCCCGGGAATCCAGGCCGCGGCGATCTCCGGATCCTTCCGGTTCGCCGAGAGGAGTTCACCCGCTTCGACTCCCCCGCGCCCGAGCCGGGCGGCAAAGGATTGGAGATGGTAATCCCTCTGCGAAAGCCGTGCTTTCGCGCTGTCTCGGAGTCCGCGCCATAGGTCGTTCATCGCCCGAATCTCTCAGTGAAAAACGGCGCCAAGTCAAGCCCCGGCCATTTCCAACGGCTTCTTCTGGCACCGCCGGCACAGGCCGAATATCTCCAGCGCATGCGAGACGTTCGCGTAACCGAGCTGGCGGGCCATGCGTTCCAGGCCGTCGGCCACGCAGAAGTCGAGCGTCTTCACGCTGCGGCAGCCGCGGCAGACAATGTGGTGGTGATGGTGCTCGCCCATATTGAACTCGTACCGGTACGCGCCGTCGCCGAAATCGCACCGTCGCACGAGACGGATTTCCTCCATCGCGGCGAGCGAACGGTAAACCGTCACCACGTCGCCCGCGTTCTTTATCCGCCGGTGGACTTCCTCCACCGTGAACGGCCCGTGCTCATGCGTGAGCAGTTTCAAGATAGCCCGGCGCGGCGCGGTGACGCGGGAATGGTTTTCGCGCAAGGCTTGCAGCGCCGCCTCGAGGCGGCTCTTCGCCTGGGGATAGGAACGGGGCATCCTCCCACCTCTACCCCATTCGCGATCAGAAGTCCAAAACGACCCCGGCGTAAAAGCCGCGCCGCGCCCCGAACTGCGGCGCGCCGACGCCCACCCCCGTTCCCGAGCGGAGCTGGTACGATTCGTCGAACAGATTCACGATGTCGAACCGGAGCTTGAGCGGGCCGATCTTCGGCTCGAAACCGATGTTGACCGGATAATACGGCCGTTCTTTCCCGAGATTAGCGAATCCCTCCCGGAGGCCGTTGCCGTAAAGGAGATCGACATAGGCCCTGGTCTCCCGCCATGTGTAGGATACGCCCGCCGAAGCGGTGACAGCCTGGTTGTGATCCAGATAAATCCAGTGGGTCTTGATATAGGCCAATTCGTCCGCGCCAAACTGGAATTGCTGCGAATCGATGTCCCTCCCCAGCGCCTTGGACAAGGCCGCGTTCCCGTAAGCGGAAAACCCTTCGCGCTTGTAGGTGGATGTCAATTCCACCCCAAAAACCTGCCCTTCCCTGTAATTGAATTCGGTCTCGATAACCGCGGCGCCGAACTGCCCGGAGTCGATCTGGTTATGCGCGCGTTTGTAGTAGCCGTCGAGGCCGACCTGAAGGCCGGGGGCGACCGCCTGGGAAATCCCCGCATCGAAATAGTCGGAGCGCTCCGCGCGCACCGGGTCGTCCCGCAATGCTTCGAAAGCGCCCGATGTTCCCGCCGTGGCCGCGACGTCCCGCGGGGTGACGGCCTCGAAGGACGGCGGCGTGAAGTACCGCGCGTAGCCCGTGTGAAAGACCGTTCCCCGTGCGATCCGCAATGTCAGGTTGATGCGCGGGCTGAGCTGGTTTTCATGCGTGAACTCATCGACGACGTCGAACCGGGTTCCGAAGTTGATCGTCAGCGGCGCCCAGACCTTCCATTCGTCCTGGAGGTAAAACCCGTAGACCCAGCCGTCCCTGTAGTCGCCCTGTTCAATATGGACGGGGTCCGTCGAACCGTCGGGGAACACCGAGAAGGGATCATTCGCCCTCTGCTGGGACATGGCGGCGGTGAAGCCCCCGCGCAATGTGTGTTGCTCGTTGAGGCTGAAGCTGGCGTCGAATTCCGCCCCATGCGTCAACAGCCTCCGATCCACCCGCCCCGCGAGACCGTTGAAGATCAGGTCGCCCTTGTAATCCGGCGTGAAAAGAACGCCGCTGTAGCGCTCGAACAGCGCGGCCTGGCAATCGAAAGGCCCCATCGTCTTCTGATAAGCCAGGACGGCGTAGTCGTTGTTCTGATGCTGGTTCTCATTCAGCTTTGACGAATCGAACGTCGAAACGTTGTGAAAGGTGAATTGAGGTTTCTGCCCCGGATTGTTGGGAATCTGGTAATCGGAATACGACGCCCCGCCAAAAAGGCTGATCCGGCTGGACGCATCGATGAGATACGACACGTAAAAAAAGCCGCGATATTGATTTGTATCGTCGTGGATCGCATTCGTCCGAGGCGTCGGATTTTCGATCCCCAGCGCGCTGTGGAAGAAGCTCGCCGTGAAATAGTAATCGAGCTTGCCGGAGGAGCCGCCGTACTGGATGGCGGGCCGCAACGTGTCGAAGCTTCCGCCGTACAGGCCGGCCTCTCCGCCCTGCGCCTTCTTCGTCTGGATAGAGATGACCCCCGCCGTCTTGAATCCGTACTGCGCAGGAAGCGCCCCGTCGACCAGGGAGACGCCGCCCACGAAACGGGAATCGAGTTCCGCGCCGAACCCGGTTATCCCCTCCGGCAGGAGCACGTCGTTGATGCGGTATTGAATATTCGCGTGCTCCCCCCGCAAATGAAGCTGGCCAAAGGAATCCTGCGCCACGCCGGGCGCGCGGAGGAGGACCTGGTTGAACGGCGCGTTCTCCCCCTGGGATTGTCCCTGGAGTTGAGCCTCCGGTATCTCGTAGGACGTCGCTCCCAGGTCCGGCAGGATCCGGTTCCGCGCTGCGTCCAGCCGGGCGAGAACGTCGATTTCAGGCAGGGTGACCGCTTCCTGCGCCCGGAGGAGGCGGAACGCGAGGAAGCAAAGAGCGAAGAGGAGGAGACGCGTTTTCATAATGCAAGTAAGTTGCAATTAAATACAAAATGCAATTCGGTTGCAATAAAAAATCGGTTAGCGCCTCCGCGGAACTCTGGTAAACTTCCCGGCGTGAAAATCTGCCTGCTTCTGCTCTGGCTTCCGTGTTCGTTGCTGGCCGCCAACCCGCCGACGCTCAAGGCGCAGGTCGGCGAACCCATCCTGCAGGAATTGATGGGCGGCTGCTCGCTCGCCTGCGCTTTCCCCTGGGAGACGTTCGCGACCGCGCCGGGCAAAAGTCCGCAACCGGTCTGGAAGCTGAATGACAGCGACGCCTCCACCGCCTGGATCGGCGCGAACCCTTCCGTGGGCGAGAAACTCACCTTTCAATTCCCCAAAAAACTTCCGAAAGTGATGGACGGGAACACCCCTTTTTACGGGTTCGACATCGCCGACGGCTACACGAAGAACGACGCGATCTTCGCCGCCTACTCCCGCATAAGGAAGGCGGAGATATTCTATAACGGCAGGGCGCTCTATTACGTCGAGTTCGCCAATACGCGGCATTGGCAGCACGTCCTTTTCGACGACATCATGGCGCGCCAGGGGGACGTGTTCGCGCTCCAGATACTGGAGGTCTATCCCGGAACGAAATTCCCGAATGTCGCGATCACGCAGCTCGTGCTGCAGGGGGCGCACTGAACGAACCGGAACAAAGGCTTCGCCGCGCCGGCTTGCTGCTGGCCCTTCTGCTCGCGTGCGCCGCCGCGGCCTCCGTGTCGCTCGCCTTGCGAGTCCCGAATCTCCTGTTCGCCGGGATGCAGGCCTGGCTGCTCTGGTGCGCCGTCGCCGCCGTCATTCACCATCTTTTTCCGCGCTGGCAGTGGACGCTTTTTTTTACCGGAACGGTTCTCCTGGTTTATCTCCTCGGAAAGGAAGGCCTCGCTCCCCTCGCCGCGTTCCAGCCCGGCGCGCTCCGGTTTGCGGCGGTGCTCTTTCTCGCGTTTGGATGCGCCCTCTGCTTCTTCGCGAATTTCGCCGCGGCGGTGCAATCGCGTTTACAGGCGTCCGCGTTGCAGCCCGTGCTGCATCTCGCGCGGGTGGCGTTCTGGGCATGCCTGGCGGCTTCGGGCGCCGTGTTCCTCTTCCTCTCGACGGGCAGCGATTTCAGCGCCCAGCTTGGCTGGCCGCTGCTCGCCCTGACGGCGCTGCTCCTCCTCGAACCGCTTGCGCGGCTCGGCGTGCGCTTCTACCAACCGAAAACATTGAGGGAAGCTCCGGCCCCGGCGGGAGACAGCCTCCTTCTCGACGCCCTGCTCGGGCATGGCCGCGGGTTGCGTGGAGCGATAAGGCGATTCGAGAGCCTGGCGGGAACGAAAATAAGGGACATGTGGATGGTGCAATTCCTGCGGGAATCCTTCGGGATCGTCCTTGCCGCGGGCCTGCTTCTGGGCTGGTTTTCCACGTGCATGACTTCGGTTCCCCTGGGGAGCCGCGGGGTGCGGATGCTCTTCGGGCGCTACCAGGACCGCGCGTTGGAGCCGGGCCTTCATTTCACGCTGCCGTGGCCGTTCGAGCAAGTCGCCCTCGTCGAGACGGAGACGGTCAGGAGCATCTTCCTCGGCTTCGATAAAGACCTTCAGGGGCCGATCCTCTGGAACGAACCCCATGCCGAGGGCGAGAAGAATCTCCTCGTGGGCAACGGCGAAAGCCTCCTCACCATCAGCGTGCCGATCCTCTATCGCATCGCCGACCCGGTCGCCTACTTGAAGACCGCGAAGGACGTCGAGGAAGCGCTTGCCGACCTGGCCGAGCGCAAACTGATGCTCGTCGTCGGCTCGAGGGACAGCTTCAACATCATGACCGACGGCCGCGAAGAAATCGCCCGCGGCCTGAAGTCCGCTTTACAGGGCGAAACAGACCGTTTTCATCTCGGGATCGAAGTCGTCTATGTCGGGTTGAAGGACGTGCATCCGCCGGTCGAGGTCGCCCCCGCGTACCAGGAAGTCGTCAGCGCCGAGGAGGAGAAGGAAACGCTGATCGACCAGGCGGGGGCGTATCGCGCGGGCGCGCTGCCGGAAGCCGCCTCCGAGGCTGACCGCCTGAAGACGCTGGCCCGGGCTGCCGGCGCGTCGCGCGTCGCGCTGGCCGCCGGCGAGGCCGCGCGATTCGACGCCGCCGTTTCCGCTTACAAGGAAAACCCGGATTTGTTCCTCGCCCGCCGGCGGTTCGACGCCATCGAAACGGCGCTGGGCAAATCCACCAAGACCATCGTCGGCCTCCCCGCGGAAATCCCGCGGCAGTTCTACCTCGACCTGCGGAACAGCTCCGACCTGCCGCCTCCCTAGCTTATGAAAATGCTCTCCCGCCTTTGCGTGGCCGCCGTTGTTCTGATCATCCTCCTTTGCTGCATGGCGGCGTTCCAGGTGCGCCAGAACGAGATGGCCGTCCTGACGCTTTTTGGAAAGCCCGTCCGCGTCATCCGCGAACCGGGCCTCTATGGAAAATGGCCGTGGCCCATCGAGACGGTGAACCGCCTCGACGCGCGCCTGAACTTTTACGAAATCCGTCTTTCCGAAGCGCTCACCCGGGACAAGCGCAACATTGTCGCGCCGGTGTTTGTGGTATGGAGGATCGACGATCCGTTGAAATTCCTCGAGGCGATGGGCGGCATCGAGAGCGCCCAGGGCAAGCTGGACAGCCTGGTGAGCAGCGCCAAGAATTCCGTGTTCGGGCGTTACGATTTCGGACAACTGGTGTCCGTGAATCCCGCGGAGGTGAAGATCGCGGAGATCGAGCGCGCCATCGCGGAGAACGCCGCGCCGCAAGCGAAAACATCCTTTGGAATCCGCATCGAGCAAGTCGCCTTGAAGCGGCTGGCCCTGCCGGAAGTGAACACGACCTACGTCTTCGAGCGGATGCGCGCGGAGCGCGCGCAATTCGCGGAACGCTATCGCGCCGAGGGGCGGCGGATGGCCGACCAGATCAACGCGCAAACGGATAGCGAGAAGACCGTCCTGCTGGCCGAAGCCAAAAAGGACGCGGAGGAGACGCGCGGAAAAGCCGAGGCCGAAGCCGCGCACATCTATGCCGCCGCGCACGGCCAATACCCGGAGCTGTACACCTTCCTGCGAGGCCTGGAGGCGCTCAAGAAGATCATCGACGCCAACACGACGCTCGTCCTGGACGCCAACGCGCCTCCGTTCGACCTGTTGAAATCCGCGGCGCCGCAATCCTCGCCGCCTCCTCCCAGATGAAAAAGGAAGACGCCCTCTTTTCCGCGCACGCGATCCTCGCGGCGTTGCGGGCGAGCATCCGCCTTCTTCGCTGGGGCATGCTCGCGCTGGTTCTCATCTATCTGGGCTCGGGCATAACCGTGGTCGGCCCCGAGGACTCGGGCCTCATCCTCCGTTTCGGAAAACTCCTTCCCGCGGTCCACCCGCCGGGCTTGCTCCTGGCGCTGCCGCCGCCTTTTGACGAAGTCATCCGGGTTCCTTCCCGGCGCGTGCAGGAAGTTTCGCTCGACGCCTGGTCGCCCGCGCCGGATGAACCCGCCGACCTCCCCGCGCTCCATCCCGCCCGGAATCCGTACACGCTCACCGGGGATGCGAACATCCTCCGCGCGCGATTCTCCGCCCGCTACCAAATCTCCGATCCCGCGGCTTACGCATTCGGAGCCGCGGATCGCGACGCCCTGCGCGACTCCATCCTTTACGAGACCGCGTGCCGCACCCTCGCGGGCATGCCGGTCGACGACGCGCTCACCACGCGCCGGGAATACATCGGCCGGGAGACGATGCGGCTCGCGCAAGAGGCGTTCGACCGGCTGGGGCTCGGCGTCCGGATACTTGCGTTTGAAACGCGCGAGATCAATCCGCCCGCGCAGGTTCTCCCCGCCTTCCAGGACGTGATCAGCGCGAAGGTCGAAGCCCGGACCCTCGTCGAGCCCGCCAATGCGCGCCGCGCCTCGGAAATTCCCGCGGCGGAATCCGAAGCTTACCGCATCCGCCAGACGGCCGGCGCCGACGCCCGGGAACTCGTCGCGAAAGCGCAGGGGGAAGCCTTCTCCTTTCTCGCGCTTTTGAAGGAATACCGCGCCAATCCGGAGGTCATCCACGCGCGGCTGTATTCGGAGATGATCGAGACGGTGCTGCCCAAGGTGCGGGTTTCGGCGGTTCTTCCCTCGTCAAAAGGAAACGTGAGAATACTTCTCGCTCCGCAGAAGTGGGATTCTTCGCAATCGGACGAACCCCCCGCGCAAGAACCGCCGGCGATGCCCGCTCCCTCTCAAAACCATTACGATCCGGCGGTAAAAAAGGGGCCTGTCGATGACTGAGGAAACACACCACCACCACCATCATCCCGGCGGCGAGCGGCACGCCTGCTGCGACCACCACGATGAAACAGAGGCGGGACTGAAAATCCGCCTGGCGTTTGTCCTCTGCGGGCTTCTCTGCCTCATCCTGAGCGGCGTGCTGCGCTGGGCGCGTCCCGGCCAGAACGACCTAGCCGTCTTTTGGGGAATGATCGGCGCGGTCGTGAGCGCCGTGCCGATACTTCGCGACGCGGTGAAAGGCCTCCGGGCCAGATCGGAAAACACCGAGTTTTACATGAACCAATTCATCACCCTCGCGGTGCTGGCTTGCTTCGTTAGCGGGCGGTACGTCACGGCGGGCGTTGTCGCCATCATCCTCCTGGTGGGGCACATCCTGGAAGACAGGAGCCTGCTCGGGACGAACGAAGCCATCAACAGCCTTCTCAAGCTGTCGCGCGTCCGCGCGCGCCGCGTCAAGGACGGGCGCGAGGAAGAGATCGACGCCGAATCGCTGGAGGAAGGGGACGTGGTTCGCGTCCGGCCCGGCGACACCATGCCCGCCGACGGGCGCGTCGTGTCGGGATTCTCCACCGTCAATCAATCGAGCATCACGGGGGAATCGCTCCCCGCGGAAGCCGGCGCCGGCGCGGCGGTCTTCGCGGGCACGTCGAACCTCACCGGCTCCCTCGAGGTCGAAGTCACGAAGACCGGCTCGCATACCGTGCTGGGCCGGGTGAAAGAGATCGTCGAGGAAGCGCGGGGAACGCGCGCGCCCATCGTTCGCCTCACGGAAGAATACGCGCGGTATTACATGCCGCTCATCCTCCTCATCGCCGGGTTCGTCCTCTTCTTCACGCGCGACGTGCGGCGCGCCATTTCCGTCATCGTCGTCAGCATCCCCTGCACGTTTGTGCTCGCGGGGCCGTCGGCGATGGTCGCCGCGCTCGCCGCCGCCTCGCGCATGGGCATCCTGGTAAAGAGCGTCCGCTTCTTCGAGGTCGCCAACGGCCTCGACACCGTCGTCTTCGACAAGACGGGCACGCTGACCACGGGCGAATTGAAAACCGCCGGGGTGCATTCCCACAACGGAATGCCGGAAGATGAAATTCTGGCGCTCGCGGCCGCCCTCGAAAGCCACTCCACGCATCCCGTGGCCAGGGCCGTGGTGCGCGCGGCGGAAGAGCGCGGGCTGCGGCCTCCCGCCGCCGTCGACGTGCAGGAGATGCACGGGCGCGGCCTCGCAGGCAGGATCGGAGGGCGCGAGGCGCTGGTCGGGCGCGCGGCGTGGCTGCAAGAGCGGCATGTGCCGCTGCGCGAAGAAGCCTTCGCGGAACTCAGCGCGCTGCATGTCGCGGTGGACGGCGTCCTCGCGGGCAGCATCTATTTTGCCGACACGATCCGCTCCGAGAGCAGGACGATAGGCGGCTCGTTGCGCGAGCTGGGGATCGACCGCTGCATCATGCTGACGGGCGACCGCCAGGGAGTGGCGGAGACCATCGCGCGCGGCATCGGCTTCACGGAATTCCGGGCCGAATGTCTGCCCGAACAGAAGCTCGAAGCCGTCCGCGGCCTGAAGAGCGCGGGGCGCAAGGTCATCGTGGTCGGCGACGGCGTGAACGACGCGCCGGCGCTCGCGGCGGGGGACCTCAGCGTGGCGATGGGAGCGCTCGGCAGCGACGTGGCGATCCAGACCGCGGATATCGCCCTCATGGCGAGCGATCTCAGCCGCATCCCGCATTTCCTCGCGCTTTCGGACAAGACGCTCCGCATCATCAACCAGAACATGCTCTGCGGCTTCGCGTTCATCGGCGCCGCCGTCGCGCTCTCGGGCCTCGGGTTCATCAGCCCGATCTGCGCGGCGTTCATTCACGAATTCGGCGCGTTCTTCGTCATCTTCAACAGCGCGCGCCTCCTCCGTTTTGAAGGCTAACGCAAATTGGTTGCATTTGTTAAAAAGCGGTGTTATCCGTCCGGGATGAAATCCTTGCTCCTTCTTCTCCTGGCCGCGGCCAGCCTTCATGCCGCCGACAAAATAAAGGTCGCTTCCCTCTCGACCATAACGACCGAGATCGCGAACAAGGTCGGCGGCGGCAGGGTCGATGTCATCGGCCTTGTAAAACCCGGCGTCGACCCGCACGCCTTCGAGCCGAAGCCTTCGGACCTGGATCAGTTGGAAAAAGCCCGGCTCGTGCTCGCCACGGGCAAACACATGGAAGGGTATCTCACCAAGCTGAGGGAGAGCGCGAATGCAAAGGCCGATCTGGTGCAGGTGGGCGACAAGTTCCCTTCCCTGCGGATGAAGGCCGAGGATGAGAACCGGGGCATGATCGAGGACCCGCACTGGTGGCACAGCGTGGATAACATGGAGCGCGCGGCCAAGATCGTGCGGGATGAACTCGTCACGATCAGCCCCGCGGACAAGGATTACTTCACGAAGAACGCGGACGCGTATCTCGCCGAACTCGACGGCCTGAAGAAGTGGATCAGAGCGAAGATCGCGGAGCTTCCGCGCGACAAACGCAAGCTGGTGACATCGCACGACGCCTTCCAGTATTTCGCCAAAGACCATGGATTCACGATCTACGGGATCGAGGGCGTGAGCACCGAGGACGAGCCTTCCAACAAGAGGGTCTCCGACATCATCGACGCCATCAAGACCCAGCGTGTAAAAGCGGTCTTCTTCGAGAGCATTGAAAACCCCAAGGTCGCGAAGGCGATCACGCGCGAGTCGGGCGCGGTGATAGGCGGCACGCTTTACGCCGACGGGCTTGGCGAAGGCGACGCGGCCACCTATGACGGGATGATGCGGCACAACGTCACGACCATCGTGGACGCGCTGAAATAGAAAGCATGCGGGGATCGCCACTTATAGGAGCAGCCGTCATTCTCGCGCTTCTTGCGTTGATGGCCGTCCCGTTGCGCCGGCTGACCAGCGCCCCGGCGCCCGCGGTCGCGGCGGCGGTTTCCTCGAAGGACGCGGCGGTTCCGGTCCACATGGAACTGGAATCGAGCCGCGCCCCCTTTTCCTTCGAGATATCGAATCTCGGCAAGGTTCTTTGGAAAGGCGATGCGTCCGAAAAGCTCGTCAGCCGCGACGCGCCGATGGTGTTTCCAAAGGAAGGCGTCGATTTGCATGTGACGGTGGCCTGGCCCGGCGACTCGGCGCGCGAAGCCGTGAAGCTGGCAGTGACTCCGGCGAACGACGCCGCGTCGGAAAAAACGCTCTGGGGCGAGAAGAAAGTCGATGACGTGCTGACCTTCCCATGAGCGCCCATCACCGCCTTGAAATAAAAGACCTCACGGTCTCCTACCACCGGGCGCCGGCCATTCATCACGTCACCGCCGAGGTGGAGTGCGGAAGCTGCGTCGCGCTGCTCGGGCCGAACGGCGCGGGCAAGTCCACGCTGTTGAAGGCCATCGTCGGCATCGTCCCGCCCGAGACCGGTTCCGTCACGTTTCACTCCGGCGCCATGCGCAAGAGCGCCGCCGATATCGCCTACCTGCCGCAGCGGAGCGCCATCGACTGGGATTTTCCAATCACCGTGCGCGGCATGGTGGAGACGGGGTGTTATCTCCGGCTGGGGATGTGGCGCTTTTTCCGAAAGGAGGATGACGCCCGCGTTGACGCCGCGCTGGAGAGGATGCGCCTCCAGGATCTCGCCGGGCGGCAGATCAGCGCGCTTTCTGGAGGCCAGCAGCAGCGCGCTTTTCTCGCCCGCGCCCTCGCGCAGGACGCGCATGTTTTTCTGCTCGATGAACCGTTCGCGGGCCTCGACAAAAGCTCCCAGGAATCGCTCGGCCGGACGCTCCGCGAGCTTGCGGGCAGGGAAAACCTCATCATCGCCTCGCACCACGACCTGAAGAGCGTGCCTGAAATGTTCGATCACGCCCTGTTCCTGAACGGCGAACTGATCGCGTTCGGCGAAACGAAAGATGTCTTCACCGAGGCGAACATCGCAGCGACTTTTGACACCGAGATATTCTCGGGCGCTTAACCATGACGTGGCTCACTGAACCGTTCCGGCACGAATTCATGCAGCGCGCGCTCTTCGGGTGCGTCCTCATCGGCTTTACCAACGGCTGCCTCAGCGCGTTCATCGTGCTGCGGAGGCTGGCGCTTATGGCCGACGCCCTCTCGCATTCGCTGCTCCCGGGCCTCGCCATCGGGATCATGCTTTTCGGGCTGACCCCGAGCAGCCTCTTTTTCGGCGCGCTCGTCGCGGCTCTGCTGGTCGCGCTTGGCGCGGAGATCATCTCGCGCAGCTCGCGCGTGAAGGAGGATACGTCGCTCGGCATTCTCTACACCGTCGCCTTTTCCGCGGGCATCGTCCTCCTGAGCTTCTCGAAAGTTCGCGTCGAGTTGCACCATTATCTTTTCGGCAACATCCTCGGCCTCGCCAATGGCGACTTGTGGATCATCTTCGGGATCAGCGCCGTCATCCTTCCGCTGCTGGTCATCCTGCAACGGCCGCTGCTCCTGACCTTGTTCGATTCCACGGTCGCCGCGAGCCAGGGCGTCCACGTCGGCGCGTTGAACTATCTGCTCCTCTCCATGCTCGTCCTCTCGATGATCTCCTCCCTCCAGGCGGTCGGCGTCGTGCTCGCGCTTGGCCTGCTCACGGCGCCCGCGGCGACTGTCTATCTCTTCTCCGATTCCTTCGCGGCGCTTTTCTGGGGAGGCGGCATCCTTGGAATGGCCGGCTCTTCCATCGGCCTGTTCATTTCCTACGAACTGAATCTTCCTTCCGGAGCGTGCATTGTCCTGGCGCTCGGCTTCGCGTTTTGCGCGGCTTATCTATTCAGCCCGCGCTACGGCGTGCTGACGCGGCACATCCGGCGGCGGCACCTTCATGAGCAATCGCTCGCGCGCTGGAAATGCACGGTCACTTCGCAATCATGTCCAGCGCCAGAACGCAATAAGACGTGACGAGGGCGGGGTCTTTCTCGAACCAACGCCCGTTGCTATTGGCCCAGGAACCGTCGGGCCTCTGGAGCTTTAGAAGTTCCTTCGTGAGGTCGGCCTTCCAGTCCGCGGGGCCGAGTTTGTCGACGCCGGTCGTCGAGAGCGCCTTCGTGAGCGTGTGATAGTAGTAGAAGCGCCCCTGCGGCCCCAGGCCGGGGTTTTCCTCCAGCGTGTAGTTCTTTTGCAGCCAGTCGATGACCGCCTGCACGCGCGGGTCGTCCTTCTTCACGTCCGCGTAGATGTAGCTGAGAAGGCCGTCGTAGCTCATGCTGCCATAGGAGCGCAGGGCGGTTTTGCCGCCGCCGAGGTCCATCTTGCCCGCTTCGCTGAAACCCGGGTAGTAGATGAAGCCGCCTTTGTTTTTGGGATCGTCGCTCGCCCACTTCTCCTTGTTCACTTCGGGGAGATTCTGGCAGCGCTGGATGAAGCCGATGGCCGCCCGGTAGTCGAGGCCCTTCGTCTTTTCCGAGACATCGCTGTATCGCCGCGTGGACGCGAGCGCCTCGAGGGCGAACTCCATGTTGGAGAGATCGGAGTGCGGATCGTCATCGCCGTAACCGATGCCGCCGTCGAGCGGGTTGTCCTTCCCGGGAAGCTGCTGCTCGCCGATGATGTGCTTGCGCCCGGCCCTGACGATATCCGCGTACTTCGGGTCGTTCGCATCCGCCAGCGCCATGATGCAAACGGCGGTGTTGTAGTTGATCAACTCGTTTTTTCTATAGATGCCGCCGTCGGGATGGACGCAACTCGCGATATAGGCGAGACCCTTTTGAATAAAGGCGTCGTCGGGATGACACCCCTTCGAATGCAAGAACGCCCGCAACGGCAGCGCCGTGAGAGCCGGGTAATCGGCGGAAGACCAGGAGCCGTCCGGCTTTTGCCGCTTTCGTAAAAAGTCCAGGCCCTTATCAACCGCGGCAACCGCGGATTTCTCCTCCGCAAAGGCGCTCAGCGCGCAGAACAGGACGAGAAGGAGGATATGCTTCATTTAATAACGGTAACCGCTGATCTGCCATTCTTCCAGCAACTCCTTCGGAATGTCCGCGAGAAATCGCGAGGGGCGCTGCAACATGTCCCCGTAACCCGCTCCGAAACGGAGTATCGGATACGTCAGGTAAAGCTCATCCTTCGCGCGCGTCACGGCGACGTAGAAAAGACGGCGCTCCTCTTCGATGGCGTCCTCGGATTCGAGCGAGCGGGCGCTCGGGAACATGCCGTCCGCCATCCAGATCACGAAGACCACCTTCCACTCCAGACCCTTCGCCTGGTGCACGGAGGAGAGGGTCGTCATCTCGGTTTCCGCTTCGGCGCCGCCGAGTTCGGTCTCCGTTTCCAGGCCGCTCACGAGCGCAAGCTGGTCGAGAAAAAGATGCGCGTCTTCGTATTGCCGGGCGTAATCGGTCAGCGTCCTGAGGTCCTCGCGCCGCGCTTCGTAGTTCGGGAATTTCGTCCGCAGGTAATCGTCATAGACGGCTTCGAGCACGACCGCGAGCATCTCCGCGGGAGGATTCGGCTTGCCGCCGGGCGCGATCTCTTCAAAGGTGTGGATAAGCTGCCGCCACGCCTTCTGGCTCTTCGCGCCGACGCGCACGGGCGCCAGGAATTTCTCGAACGACTCGACCGGCGCGTCCCCCGCCCCGCTCACCTGGCTCCACATTTGTTCCGCCGTGCGCGCGCCGATTCCCGGCAGGAGGCGCGCGACTCTCTTCAAGGCCACTTCATCGCGCGGATTGACGGCGAACTTCAAAAACGCGGCGGCGTCCTTCACATGCGTCTGCTCGAAGAAGCGCAACCCGCTGGTGATCTGGAACGGGATGCCGTGGCGCGTGAGTTCCATTTGCAACTCCATCGAGTGGTAATGCGCGCGATACAGGACGGCGATTTCATCTAGATCGCATCCCTCGTCCCTCAATTCGAGGATGCGCTGCGCGACGAATTGCGCCTGTTGATTGGAATCCGGCAACGGCACGAGGCCCGGTTTCAATTCGGACGCGGCCCGGTGCGGCTGAAGCTCCTTGCGGAACTGGTGGATGTTCGGGGAGATCGCGGCGTTGGCCACGGCCAGGACTTCAGGGACGCTCCGGTAGTTGGTCTCGATCTTGTAAACCTGCGCTTGCGGATAGCGCCGCGGAAAATCGAGGATGTTTTTGAAATTGGCCCCCCGCCACGAATAGATCGATTGCGCGTCGTCGCCGACGACCATGACGTTCTTGTGATGCGCGGCCAGCGAGTCGATGAAATCCGCCTGGAGTTTGTTTGTGTCCTGGTATTCGTCCACCAGGATGTATTGGAACTTGCGCCGGTACAGTTCCGCGACGGAGGCGTCGTTTTGCAAAAGGCGGAGCGGCTTTTCCAGCAGGTCGTCGAAATCGAGCGAATTGGCGGATTTCTTCCTCGCTTCGTACCGCGCGCGGACATCCTCTATCTTTTCGAGCAGCGGCAGGAAGTAGTCGTATTTCGCTTCGAGCACCTTGCCGACGGGCCGGCCGGTGTTGATGGCGAAGCTGAACAAGTCCGCGAGCACCTCGCCCTTCGGGAAGCGCGCTTCCTTCGGGTCGATGCCCGCGGCGGCGACGACGGCGTCGAGCATATCCTGCTGGTCTTCGCGATCCATGATCGAAAAGCCGTTCTGGAATCCCGCGGCGACGGCGTGGCGCCGAAGCAACCGGTTTCCTATCGAATGAAACGTGCCGCCCCAGATGCCCGCGGTGTCGTTCGGCAGGAGTGAGGAGACGCGGTCGAGCATTTCGCGCGCGGCCTTGTTCGTGAAGGTGACGAGGAGTATCTCGTCCGCCGCGATGCCGTTCTCCAGCAGATACGCGACCCGGTAAATGAGCGTCCGCGTCTTGCCGCTCCCCGCCCCCGCGATGACGAGCGCCGGCCCGGGCGGAGCGGTGACCGCCGCGTGCTGCTGCGGGTTGAGTTCCGCCGCGTAATCCCTCCCCGGCCGCTGCGCGCCGGGATGGGGCTTCAGGGTGTAGAGCCGCGCCATCGCTTACGCTCCGCCCAGATAGGCGCCGCGCACCTTCTCGTTCTTGCGCAGTTCGGCGGACGGGGCTTCGAGGATGATCCTCCCCGTCTCCAGCACGTAACCATAGCTGGAAATTTCGAGCGCGAGGTTGGCGTTTTGCTCGACCAGCAATACCGTGAGCGAGAGTTGTTTGTTTATCTCGACGATCTTGGAAAAGATCGTCTTCACGAGGAGCGGGGCGATGCCGAGCGAAGGTTCATCCAGCATGAGGCATTTCGGCTTGCTCATGAGCGCGCGCCCGATCGCGAGCATCTGCTGTTCGCCGCCGGAGAGCGTGCCCGCCACCTGTTTTTCGCGTTCCTTGAGCCGGGGGAACACGTTGAAAAGGTAGTCGAAATCCGCGGCGAAATGGCGCTTGTCCTTGCGGAGGTAAGCGCCCATGAGGAGATTCTCCCGCACGGTCAGGTTCGCGAAAACCATGCGGCCTTCCGGCGATTGCGAGACGCCCATGCCGACGATCCGGTGCGGCGGATGATTGGTTATCTCCTCGCCGTTGAAGAGGATGGCGCCCGCGGTCGCCTTGAGGATGCCGGAGACGGCGCGGAGAACGGTCGTCTTGCCCGCGCCGTTCGCGCCGATGAGGGTGACGATGGCCCCCGTCGGCACGGTGATCGTCACGCCCTGCAAGGCCATGATGGAGCCGTAACAAACCTGGAGGTCTTTTATTTCAAGCATGCGCCGGTTCTTCCTGGCCCAGGTACGCCTCGATGACCTTCGGGTTCTTCCTGATCTCGTCCGGCGCGCCCTCGGCGATCTTGACGCCGTAGTCGAGCACCGCGATCCGATGGCACGTCCCCATGACGACGCGCATGTCGTGTTCGACGAGCAGCACCGCGATGTTGAACTTCTCCTGCGTGAACCGGATCAGCCGCATGAGTTCCTGCTTCTCGGTAGGATTCATGCCCGCCGCCGGCTCGTCCAGCAGCAGCAGCTTCGGGCGCGTCGCCAGCGCGCGGACGATCTCCAACCGCCGCTGGTCGCCGTACGGCAGGCTTTTGCAGAGAGCGTCCCGGGCCTCCCCCAGGTGGAATATCTCCAGCAACTCCATGACTTGCGCGTCGATGCGCGCCTCCTCGCGGGCGAAGCCGGGGCCGCGCCACAGCGCGTGGAATATCCCGTGGCTCAAATGCATGATGAACGCCGCGCGGACATTTTCAAAAACGGTGAGCGAGGCGAAGAGCCGGATGTTCTGGAACGTGCGGGCGATGCCCCGCGCCGTGATGCGGTACGGCCTGCGGCCCACCACCGATTTCCCGGCGAACCGGATATCCCCCGACGTCGGCCGGTAGACGCCGGTGATGAGATTGAAGACGGTCGTCTTGCCCGCGCCGTTCGGCCCGATGAGCCCTGCCAGTTCGCCCTCGCCGACGGCGAAGTTCAACTCCGACACAGCTTTCAAGCCGCCGAAACGCACCGTGCAATCGCGTATCTCCAGCAGCGGGTTCACGGCTTCTTGAATTTCGGCGTGCGCCGGAAAAGGCGGGCGTCGCCAAAGAGACCCTGTGGCCGGGTCAGCATGAGGACGATGAGAAGGAGCGAATAAAGAATCATGCGGTTCTGCGCGACGTCCCGCAGCCAATGCGGGAGAAACGTGCAGCCGGAAACCGTGCGGAGCCATTCCGGCAATATGGTCAGCAGCACCGCGGCGAAGATGACCCCCGCGGTGTTTCCCATGCCTCCGAGGATGACCATGACGACGATGTCCACCGACTTGAAAAAATCGAAGCCGTCCGGGCTGATGAATTGCTTGAAGTGCGCGTAAAGTCCGCCCGCGATTCCCGCGAAGAACGCGCCGAGCGTGAAGGCGACGACCTTGTACTTCGTCGTGTTGATCCCCATCGCGTCGGCGGCGATCTCGTCGTCGCGAACCGCGAGGAAGCCGCGGCCATAGGTGGAATCGACGAGATGGACGATGACGTAAACGGTGAGGGCGGCGAAGAAATACGTCCAAAAGAAATTCGTGTAGCCGGAGGCGACCGAGAACCCCCGCGACGCGCCGACCGCGTCGATGTTCTGGAGGATGACGACGATGATCTGGCCGAACCCCAGCGTGACAATGGCGAGATAATCCCCCTTCAAGCGCAGGGAAGGGACGCCGACCGCCAGGCCGGCGAGGGCCGCGGCAAGCCCGCCCGCGAAAAGCGCCAGCAGGAAAAACAGAGTGGTCGCAATGTGATGCGGCGGAACGAACGTGGTGAACGCCGCGGCGGTGTAGGCGCCGGCGGCCATGAACCCCGCGTGCCCCAGGGAGAACTGCCCCGTGTGGCCGTTCACGAGATTCAGGCTGACGGCGAGGATGATGTTGATGCCTATGGAAAGGATGATGTCGTAATAATACGGGTTGACGCCGCCGGAAAATTTCGAGACGGCAAAGCTGAGCGCGACGGCGACGGCAAAAAGGGTCTTTGGTCGCTCGAACATCAGACCTTTTCCCGGTCGGCGGCCCCCAGGAGTCCGGTGGGCTTGAACAGGAGGATGAGGATGAGGATGGCGAAGGCGACGGCGTCCCGGTACGTGCTCGGGATGTGGATCGTGTCGCTGTAACCGACGACGAGCGTCTCGACCAGGCCGATGAGGACGCCGCCCAGCGCCGCGCCGGGAATATTGCCGATGCCCCCGAGGACGGCGGCCACGAACGCCTTCAGCCCCGGCAGGATGCCCATGAGAGGATCGATGGACGGGTAGCTGATGGCGAACAGGATGCCCGCCGCCGCGGCCAAGGCGGAGCCGAGCCCAAAGGTGAATGCGATAACCACGTCGTTGTTGATGCCCATGAGCGAAGCGGCCACGGGGTTGAACGAGAGGGCGCGCATGGCCATCCCGAGCTTCGTTTTCTTGACGATCCAGGTCAGCAGCAGGAGAAGCGCCACCGTGACGGCGAGGACCAGCACCTGGCTCACGGTCACCGTCAGGTCGCCGAGGCCTTCGATGGCGTGGTCATTGATGATATCCGGAAACGCCTTGGGATCAGGTCCGAAGACATATTGTCCCGCGTTCTCAAGGAAAAGAGAAACGCCGATCGCGGTGATGAGAACCGTCAGCTTCGGCCGGTTCCGCAACGGCCTGTACACCAGTCTTTCAATGACGATGCCCAGCGCCGCGCAGATCGCCATGGCCGCGACCAGGATGACGATGCCGCTGGCGATCGACTTCTGGCCAAAGCCCCGCATGATGGAGGGCGCAAGGTAGAATCCCATGTAGGCGCCGACCATATAAACATCCCCATGGGCGAAGTTGATGAAGCGCAGGATGCCGTAGACCATCGTGTAACCGAGCGCGATGAGGGCATAGATCGCCCCGAGTGACAGCCCGTTGATGAGCTGCTGGATGAATTCAGTCATGCCACCGAATCAAGGCGCTATGCTTTCGACAAACTGGAATTTGCCGTCTTTGATCGTCAGGACGACGGCTGGCTTGGTGGCGTTGCGTTTGTCGTCGATGGTTATCCTCCCGGTGACGCCGGGGTAATCCTTCGTGGCGGCCAGCGCGTCGCGAACCAGCGCGCCATCCATGGAACGCGCGCGCTTGACCGCGTCGGCGAGGACCATCGCGGAATCGTAGCCGAGCGCGGACATCGCGTCGGCTTCGGTGTGGAATCTGTCCCGGTATTTCGCGAGGAAGGTTTGGACGGCGGGCGATTTATCCTGGGTCGAGAAGTGGTTGGAAAAGAAGTCGCCCTCCAGCGCCTCTCCGCCGACCTGGACCAGGTCCTCGGAATCCCAGCCGTCGCCTCCGAGCAGCGGCGCCTTTATTCCCAACTGCCTGGCCTGGCGCGCGATGAGGCCGACTTCCGTATAATAACCGGGGACGAAGACGGCGTCCGGGTGGCCGGCCTTGACGGACGTCAGCTCGGCGCGGAAATCCTTGTCGCCGGAACTGTAACTCTGGTCCTTGACGATGGCGCCGCCGTGGGCGGTGAAGTATTTCCGGAACGCGTCGGCGAGTCCGCGGCTGTAGTCCTGCTTGGCGTCCGTGAGGACGGCGATGCGCTTCCAGCCGCGCGAGATCGCGAACTTCGCCATCACGGCGCCCTGGAAGGGGTCGATGAAACAGACCCGGAAGATGTAGTCGCCGACCTCGGTGACTTTCTGGTTCGTCGAGCCGGGGGAGATCATCGGCACGTGATTCTGTTGCGCGATTGGCGCGGCTTCGAGCGATTTGGAGGAAGCGATCTCGCCGAGGATCGCGATGACCTTGTCCTCCGAGATGAGTTTGCGGACAATGGTCGCGGGCTGCCCCGCCTTGCTCTGGTCGTCCTCGGTTACAAGGTTAATCTTCTTGCCTAAAAGGCCGCCCCCGGCGTTAATTTCCTCGACGGCGAGGGTCGTCCCGTTATGCGAAGACACACCGAAAGTGGCGGTCGCCCCGGTCATCGAGGCGAACTCCCCGACTTTGACGGCGTCCTGCGCCAGGGCCGCGGAGCCGAGCGACAAACAGGCAAAGAGAGTTTTGACAAGATTCATAGATTCCTTTTGGCTTTCGTTGGACGCATGGTAGAGAATGACGATTGCAGTGGGAAGTAAAATGACAAACAGCCATGCCTGAACCCAGCGTCGCAGTCATCGGCGCCTCGAAGGATCGCCGCAAATATGGCAACAAGGCCGTCCGGGCGTACCATGAAAACGGATACAAGGTTTTTCCCGTCAATCCGCGCGAAGGCGCCATCGAAGGAATGAAGACGTATCGCTCGCTGGAAGAGATTTCGGAGCCGGTGGACTTTGTCAGTTTGTACGTGCCGCCCGCCCTCGGCCTGAAAATGCTTCCCGCCATCGCCGACAAGAAACCGCAGGAAGTCTGGCTGAACCCGGGCTCCGAAAGCGACGACCTCATCGAAGCCGCGGCGGATTTGAAATTGCGGACCGTCGTCGCATGTTCCATAGCCGCCCTCGGAATCGATCCCGAAGAAATCCCGGAAAAGTGACCAGCCTCTACTCCCGCTTTTGCAACTCGTCCATCGGCAGGAAATGGATCGTCGCCCTCACGGGCCTGGCGCTCATCGCCTATGTCATCGGGCACATGATCGGCAACCTGCAAATATTCATGGGGCGCGAGCGCATCAACGCCTACGCCGAGACCCTCCACTCCATGGGGCCGTTGCTCTGGGCCGTCCGCGCGTTCCTGCTGGCGGCGTTCGTGGTTCACATCGTGGTCACGATCCAGCTCACCGCCGAGAACCGTCGGGCGCGTCCCGAGCGCTACAGCGTCAAGGAAGAGAGACGGGCCGGCGCCGCGTCCAAGTCGATGATCATCAGCGGGTTGATCGTGCTCAGCTTCGTCGTCTACCATCTCTTGCACTTTACGACGAACACCACGAACCCGGAATTCAAGGTTCTCGAAGACGCCAAGGGCCGGCACGACGTTTACGCGATGGTCATCCACGGATTCCAGAATCCGCTCGTCGCTTGGTTTTACATCACCGGCATGTTCCTCCTCTGCCTGCACCTTAGCCACGGGTTCCAGAGCTTCCTGCAAACCATCGGCGCGAACAGCAAAAAGACGGCCCCCGTGTTCGATGCCGGAAGCCGCCTCCTCGCCTGGTTTATCTTCGCAGGCTACACGGCCATACCCGCCGCCGTCCTGCTCCACCTGCTCCACACATGAACAACGGCCTGGACTCCAAAATCCCCGGCGGTCCGCTTGAGAAAAAGTGGAGCAAGCACAAGTTCGACTCGAAGCTCATCAACCCCGCCAACCGGCGCAAATACGAGATCGTGATCGTCGGCTCCGGCCTCGCGGGCGGCGCCGCGGCAGCCACCCTGGGAGAACTCGGCTACCGGGTGAAGTGTTTTTGCTACCAGGACAGCCCGAGGCGCGCCCACAGCATCGCCGCGCAGGGCGGCATCAACGCCGCGAAGAACTACCAGAACGACGGCGACAGCGTCTTCCGCCTTTTCTACGACACCATCAAGGGCGGCGACTTCCGCTCCCGCGAGGCGAACGTTTACCGGCTCGCGGAAGTCAGCGCGAACATCATCGACCAATGCGTGGCGCAAGGCGTCCCCTTCGCCCGCGAATATGGCGGCCTGCTCGCAAACCGCTCCTTCGGCGGCGCGCAGGTTTCGCGGACATTCTACGCGCGCGGCCAGACCGGCCAGCAGTTGCTTCTCGGCGTTTACGCCGCGCTCAGCAAGCAGATCGCGGCGGGCAACGTGCGGATGCATCCCCGCACCGAGATGCTCGACCTCGTGCTCGTGGACGGCCACGCGAAAGGCATCGTGACGCGCGACATGGTCACGGGAGAAATCGCGTCCCACGCGGGCGACGCCGTCCTCCTCGCGACCGGCGGCTACGGGAACGTCTTCTACCTTTCGACCAACGCCAAGGGGTGCAACGTCACCGCCACGTACCGCGCCCATAAAAAAGGCGCCTACTTCGCCAACCCCTGCTTCACGCAAATCCATCCGACGTGCATCCCGGTCACGGGCGAGTACCAGTCGAAGCTCACCCTCATGTCCGAGTCCCTGCGCAACGACGGCCGCGTATGGGCGCCAAAGGCAAAGGGAGACAAACGCCCTCCCGCGCAAATCCCCGAGGAAGAGCGCGACTACTATCTGGAACGCAAATACCCGAGCTTCGGCAACCTCGCTCCGCGCGACATCTCCTCGCGCGCGGCCAAGGAAGCGTGCGACGACGGGCGCGGCGTCGGCCCGGGCGGGCTGGGGGTTTACCTCGATTTCGCGGACGCGATCAAGAGGTTGAGCGAACCGGTCATCCGCGAACGGTACGGCAACCTGTTCGACATGTACCACAAGATCACCAGCGAAGACGCGTACAAAACGCCGATGCGCATCTACCCGGCGGTGCACTACACCATGGGCGGCTTGTGGGTCGACTACAACCTCATGAGCAACGTCCCCGGCCTGCACGTCCTGGGCGAGGCGAATTTCTCCGACCACGGCGCAAACCGGCTCGGCGCCAGCGCGCTCATGCAAGGCCTCGCGGACGGCTACTTCGTCATCCCCGCCACCATCGGCAATTATCTCGCGACCCAGACGGGCAAACGCCCTCCGCCCGACCACGCGGAATTCAAGAAAGCCGAGGAAGACGTCCTGGCGCGCATCAAGAAACTGTTGAACATCAACGGCAAGCGGACGGTCGATTCCTTCCATCGCGAATTGGGCCTGCTGATGTGGGACAAATGCGGCATGGCGCGCAACGACGCCGGCCTCAAGGAAGCCTTGAACCGGATCAAGGAAATTCGGGAAGAATTCTGGGTCAACGTCAAAGCCCCGGGCGCTAACGAAGAACTGAACCAGGCCCTGGAGAAAGCGGGCCGCGTGGCGGACTTCCTGGAGTTCGGCGAATTGATGTGCCTGGACGCGCTCGACCGCAAGGAATCATGCGGCGGTCATTTCCGCGAGGAACACCAGACGCCCGACGGAGAAGCGCTGCGGGATGACGAGAACTTCGCCTACGTATCGGCATGGGAGCGCACGGACGGAACCCCCGTGCAGCACAAGGAACCGCTCGTTTTCGAAAACGTCCACCTCGCGCAACGGAGCTACAAATAGATGAACTTCAAACTGCGAGTCTGGAGACAGGAAAACCCGAAGTCAGAAGGCCGTTTCGCGAACTACGAAGCGCCCGACATCCCGTCGGACGCCTCCTTCCTGGAGATGCTCGACATCGTCAACGAAGGGTTGATCCTGAAGGGCGACTCCCCCATCGCGTTCGATCACGATTGCCGGGAAGGGATATGCGGCATGTGCAGCCTCGTCATCAACGGCACGCCGCACGGCCCCGAGAAAGCAACAACGACGTGCCAGCTCTACATGCGCCATTTCCGCGACGGCCAGACCATCCATATAGAGCCGTTCCGCGCCAAGGCGTTCCCCGTCATCAGGGACCTCGTCGTCAACCGCGCCGCCTTCGACCGCATCCAGCAAGCGGGCGGCTTCATCACCGCGCGCGCCGGTTCCGCGCCGGACGGCAATGCCGTCCCCATCGCCAAACCCGCCGCCGACCTCGCGATGGACGCCGCGGCCTGCATCGGCTGCGGCGCCTGCGTCGCGGCGTGTCCCAACTCCTCCGCCATGCTCTTCGTCGGCGCGAAAGTGTCGCACCTCGGCCTGCTGCCGCAAGGCCAGCCCGAACGGATGCGGCGCGTATTGAACATGGTGAAAACCATGGACAACGAAGGCTTCGGCAACTGCACGAACCACTATGAATGCGAAGCCGTCTGCCCGGCGGAAATCAGCGTAGCCTTCATCGCCCGCATGAACCGCGACTACGCCATCGCCTCCGTCCGGGAAAGCGTGGAATAGTCCGGCGGCTACAACTTCAACTCGGCTCCGTTCGCGGCGTCGGCGATGAGGAATTGTTCCTGGTGATAGGCCGGGTCGCTCCGGAAGGTCAGCCTGCCCGCGTATTTTCTCTCGATCTCGACGAGGAGTTCTTCGTCCTCGGTGCGGAGGCGCTTGAGGACTTCGGGGTTGATCGTGACCTTGATGTCGTGGATGGTGTCCTGGTACTTGCGCATGACGGCGTGCAGGGTGCGCTGCAATTCCACGCTCATGGTCATGGCGCTCTTCACCGCGCCGCGGCCTTTGCAGTACGGGCAGTTCTCGTAGATGGAGCCGCTCAGGCTCTCCTGCGCGCGCTGGCGCGTCATTTCCATCAGGCCGAGTTGCGAGATTGGCAGGACGTGGCTCTTCGCTTTGTCCCGCTTCAGGCGTTCCTTCATCCGCGCATAGACCATCTGCTGGTCGCGCCGGCTCTTCATGTCGATAAAGTCGCCGATGATGAGCCCGCCGATGTTCCGCAATCGCAACTGGCGCGCGATCTCGTCCACGGCTTCCAGGTTGGTCTGGAGGATCGTCCGCTCGACGTCTTTCGCCCCCTTGTTGCGCCCGGTGTTGACGTCGATGGCGATGAGCGCCTCAGTTTCGTCGATGACGATATAGCCGCCGCACTTGAGCCAGACCTGCCGGTGGAAGGCGTCGTCGATCTGCTTCTGGACGCCGAATCGTTCGAAGATGGGCGCCGGCTCGCTGTAATGGGTGACGCGGTTGCTCGAGCGCCGGGAGATGTGGCCGATGAGTTCGGTCATCCGTTTAACCGCGGCGGCGTCGTCGCAGATGACGGCCTCGATCTCGTCGGTGAGGAAGTCGCGGACGGTCCGGTCGATGAGATCGGGTTCGCGGAAGACGCACGATGGCGCGGGCTTTTGCTTCATCGCCTCCTCGATCTGCGTCCATTGTTCAAGCAGGAGGCTCAGGTCGCGGATGAAATAGCGCTCCCGCTGGCCTTCGCCGACGGTGCGGACGATGACGCCCATGTTCTCGGGGACGTCCAGCTTCTTCAGGATTTTCCGGAGCCGATCGCGCTCCTTGGGCGACTCGATCTTGCGCGAGATGCCGCTCTGCGGGCTGTACGGCATCAGGACGAGATACCTGCCAGCCAGGCTTATGTTCGTGGTGATGCGCGGCCCCTTGGTGCTGATGGGGCCCTTGGTCACATAGACCAGGACTTCCGAGCCGACGGGGTAGATGTTCGGGATGTCCTTGGCGGTGATCCGCTTTTTATTCTTGTCGCCGCCCGGCCTGTCCACTTCCTCGATGCCGCTGTCGAGCGCGGCGGGGAGCGCGTCCCAGAAATGCAGGAAGGCGTTCTTCTCGAAGCCGATGTCCACGAACATGGCCTTGAGGCCGTGCTCGATGTTCTTGACCCGCCCCTTGAAGATGCTGCCGACGATGTTGCGGTCGGTCTCGCGCTCGATGTTGTATTCTTCGAGCTGCCCGTTCTCAAGGAGCGCGACGCGCCGCTCGAGCTTTTCGCAATTGATGATGAGTTTGTTGCCGGTCTGCTTTGGGGCCATGCCGAAAATTCGCTTCACTTTCTCTATCATGAAAATTGTTCCTCATTAAAAAAGCTGTCATTTGGAGGCCTTGTTCAGTGCGTATGCACGCGCGGCGCCGGAGTCGATGCGGCGGCGGGCCTCGGTTTTATTCCAAATAGTCTCTGGAAAACGTTTCTGCGATCCTCCTGCTGTTGCTGGGGCTGCGACGCCTGGCCCGGTTTCTTGCGGACTTTCCCCTGCGCGTCGGGCGCTTCCTTTATCTCGGGCTGGGCCCGGACCTTTTGCATCTCCGCTTCGTGCGCGGGCTCGGCGTTGTCCGGCGATTCGGGGTCGGGCGCGTCCAGCGTGGGGGCCGCGCTCTTATAGTCGATCTTGGAGATCATCTGGAAAGGGTTGCTCTTGTGCGCGGGCGCCAGGACGGCCAGCGTGGGCGTGTACGTTCCGGCGTCCATCGCCAGGCATTCGTCCAATATCCGCGTGGCGATGGGCGCCGCGACGGAGCCGCCGTGCTCGCCGCCCTGGACCATGACGGTCATCGCGTAGCGGGGATGATCGTACGGAGCGAAGCAGGTGAACCACGCGATGGTGTCTTTCTTCCCGTTGAGCGTGGCTTGCGCGGTGCCGGTTTTGCCCGCCACCTGCACGCCTTTCAACCGGCCCGCCCCGCCCGTGCCGCCCTGTTCGTTGACGACTTTCCAGAGGCCGTGGCGGACCAGCTCGATCTGCTGCGCGGTGAAATCGCGCCGGAGATCCGCTCGGATCTTCGGGCCTGGGGGAACGGCTACGGTTCCATCTTCGTCGAGGGCGGGTCTGCCCTCCGGTGTCAAAACGCGGTCGATCAGCCGAGGATAGTAGGCGATGCCCCCGTTGGCAACCGTCGCGATTACCATGGCCGATTGCAGCGGAGTCACGAGGTCGTAACCCTGTCCGATGGAGACGTTGGCGGTCTGCGCCTGGCTCCATTTTTCCTGCGGATGGTGCAGGGCCATCCATGCCGGGCCGGGAATCTCGCCGGGGGCTTCATCCGTCAGTTCGATGCCGGATTTCTGCCCCAAGCCGAGGAGCTTGGCCGTGTCGTCGATGGCCGCGATGCCCGCGGCGTTCCCGTATTGGTAGAAGAAGGCGTTGCACGAAACCTTGATTGCGTCCGCCAAACTCAAGGTGCCGTGCGCGCCGCCCTTTTCGGCGATCCAGCATTTGAAATAGTGGTTCCCGTACATGACGCCGCCGGTGCAGGTGAATTGCTTGTTCGCCAACCCCTTGCGAAGACCCGCCAACGAAGTGGCGATCTTGAAGGTCGAGCCGGGCGGGAAGGCGCTGATGGCGCGGTTGACGAGCGGGTTGGCCTTGTCCTCGAGCAGCGCGGACCAATCCTTGCCGGATATGCTCGGGATGAAGGAGTTCGGGTCGTAGGAAGGGACGGAGGCCATCGCGAGGATGTCGCCGTTATTCGGGTTCACCACCACGACGGCCGCGCGGCCCGCGGCGCGGAGGGCTTCTTCCGCGATCGCCTGGATGCGGGCGTCGATGGTGAGGTAGACGTTGGCGCCGGGCGTCGGCGGCGTGCTGCTGACCTCCCCTTCTATGACGTTCTTGACGCTCCGCTGCAGGACGCGCCTGCCGGGCGCCCCGCGCAGGTATTTATCCATGTAAAGCTCGACTTGCGATTTTCCCTCCACGTCGGGCTGGTAGAAGGTGAACTGGTGCGCGTCCGGCAGCTTGTCGATTTCGAGCGGATTGCCGACATAGCCGAGCAGGTGCGCCGCCAGCGCGCCGTAGATGTACTGGCGCACCGGTTTGGGCGAGATGTCGACGCCCGGCAGGCCGACGTCGTGCTCGGAGAACTTCGCGATGGTCGGAAAGTCGATGTCCTCCAGATACGTGAACGGCACCTGCTCGTCGGTTTTGTAATGATTGGCGAGAGACTGGGCGCTGTAATCCTTGGCGAGATCAAGCTCCTGCAAACGCGGGATGACCGCCGTGTTGACGATCTGGACGATGTTGTCGATCTTGTGCGGAGTCAGCATCCCGTGAACGGGCGCCGTGTAAGTCACCTTCGGCGCCGAGCCGCCGTTGCGCTGCTTGTAACCGCGGACCATCTCCGGCAGGTAGAAATCGACCTCATAGCTCGCGCGGTTCTGGACCAGGGTCACGCCGTTGCGGTCGCGAATCTCCCCGCGCACCGACGGGATGCGGACGCTGACCTGCGAGCGCGAGCCGATCTTCGCGCTCCAGAGCGCGCCGTGCGCCACCTGCACCCACCAGAGCCGGGTTACGATGCCCGCGATGGCGCACAGGAAAAAAAGCGCCAGGATGTGGATGCGCAACTCGACTCTGACCCTTCGCCGCGCCATATCACTCAGCTTCCTTCTTTTTCCGCGGCCGCGTCTCGTACCCGACGCTCTCCGCGATGGAGTTGAAGATGAAGAAACAGAACGGCGCGAGAACGACGGCCACGAGGCCCGAACCGCCGATGCGCCACCAGACTTCCTTCGTAAAGATCAGATCGCCGCGCCGCAGGGTTATCATCAGGTATTCCGCCAGCACGCTGGCCGAGGTCAGCACGCCGCTCAACAGGCAATGAACCTCCCAGCGTCCGCGCTGAAAGAGTGGGCGGAAACCGATCATGAGCGAGCCAAGGGCGGCATAGAGAAGTATTGACCATCCCAGGGAAATTTCAACATTCGTGGCGACCGTCTGGCCCGTGCCGATATCCCGCGCAAAGGCGATCTGGACGGTGAGCGCGTCCCACATAAACCCGGCGAGGAAGGCGAGAATGAGCATGGCCCAGAAGGGAAAAGCCAGCGCCCCGTAGAAAAGGACGATGGGCATGAGCAGGACGCGCGAGCCGTGCAGCCACGGCAGCGGCCCGATGAATTGCTGGGCGACGAGCGCGAAGAAGAGCGAGACGGCGACGATGAGGAAGAAGATCATTTCTTTCCGAAGACGACGAAGACGTCCTCCAGGGTGGTGAGATCGACGCTCGGGACGATGGTGGCGTAGCCGTCCAGCTCCCGCTTCCTGAATTCCTTGATGACGCCGATGGAAACGCCCGCCGGGAAGACGGACCCCGCGCCCGAGCTGAAAACCCGCATGCCGGGTTTGAGATTCGCGTTCTTGGAAAGGAAGATGAGGCTGATCTGCGGCTGGAGCCCGCTGGAAGTGCGCTCGCCCTTCACGATCCCCTGCTCCTGCGTGCCTTCGACCGTCGCTGCGACCTTGCAATTCTCGTCCGAGATGAGGACGACGGTCGAGGAACTCCCCGCCACGGCCGTCGTCTTGCCGACCAGGCCGTCCTCGGTCAGGACGGGCATGTCGATCTCGACCCCGTCGTCGATGCCGCGGTCGATGCGCACCGTGTTCCACCAAGTCGAGGAATCCCGGGCGATGATCCGCGCCGGCACCAGGTTGAAGGCGGCGCGCTCGCGGTATTCCAGCGCGTGCCGGAGGCGGTTGTTTTCCCCTTCCAGATCGCGCAGATAACTGAGGCCCGTGCGAAGCTGGGCGTTCTCGACCAGGAGCGTCTTGTTGTCCTGCTCGAGTTGCTGGAGGGTCTTGAGGCCTTCGTGGAAAGCCACGACCCGCTGCTGCAACCCGGAACCGGTCTTGAGAAACGGCGAGATCATCCCCAAAAACGCGGACTGCACTTTCTGCGTGTTGCGCGGGGTGAGCGCGAACAGTGCGCCCACCATGAATATGAACACCACGAGCGCCGCGATATTATACCGCCGCATTACCGTCGTGGAGTATCTCTCAACGCCATTGACGATCCGTCGTGGCTACCTGGCGCAGGAACTTGATCTCCGTCAACGCGCGCCCGGTGCCTTCCGCGACCGCGCTCAACGGGTCTTCGGCCACATGCACCGGCAGCCCCGTCTCCTCCGTCAGGAGCCGGTCGAGCCCGCGCAGCAACGCGCCTCCGCCCGCCAGCACCAGGCCCCTGTCCACCAGGTCGGCGGAGAGTTCCGGCGGGCAGCGCTCCAGCGTCACGCGCACGGATTCGACGATGGTCGCGATCGGTTCCAGCAGCGCCTCGCGAACTTCCTGCGAAGTGATGGATAGCGTCTTCGGCAGCCCCGCGACGAGATCGCGCCCCTTGACCTCCATGGTCGTCTCCTTCTCGATGGGATACGCCGAGCCGATCTTGATCTTGATCTCCTCGGCCGTCCGCTCCCCGATCATGAGATTGTAGGCCCTCTTCATGTATTGGATGATCGCCTCGTCCAGTTCGTCGCCCGCCACGCGGACGCTCCGGCTGAAGACGATGCCCGACAGCGAGATCAGCGCGACTTCCGTAGTGCCGCCGCCGATGTCGATGATCATGTTGCCTGCCGCGTCCTGGACGGGAAGCCCCACACCGATAGCCGCCGCCATCGGCTCCTCGATCAGATAAACCTCCCGCGCGCCGGCGCGGGTAGCGGAATCCTTCACCGCCCGCTTCTCGACTTCCGTGATGCCCGAAGGCACCGCGATGACCACCCGCGGGCGGACCATCTTGCGGCGGTTATGAACCTTCGCGATGAAATGCCGGAGCATCGCCTCCGTCACCTCGAAATCGGCGATGACGCCATCCTTCAGCGGACGGATCGCGACAATGTTGCCCGGCGTGCGCCCGAGCATCCGCTTCGCTTCGTCGCCCACGGCGAGAACCTTGTTCGTCCCCGCCTGGACGGCCACCACGGATGGCTCGCGGAGGACGATGCCGTGGTCGCGGACATACACGAGGGTGTTGGCCGTGCCGAGGTCGATGCCGATGTCGTTGGAGAACAGCCCGAATAGCCCGTTAAACATTCAAAAAACCTTCCCTTTGCTTGGCGTTGCGCGCGGCGGGTTGAGACAAAAAGTGATCGAGCATGGGTCGTGAAAAGCGCCTAGATGTAGAGAATCACCAAAGGTAACGTCAAGGGAAAGATCGCTATTCCGCGCGCCGTTGACAAGCGCGCATCCGGCACGTGCAAAAACAAATGGCAAATCGACTCGCGGATTTTCTCCGGCGTTGCGGCACGGCAGTCCACACATTGAGCTTCTACGGCGCCGCCGGCATCGCCTCCTGCGGCTGGGCGCTGGGCCGGCTCCTCCATTTCTCGAGTCGCCCGTACCTGCCTCTCTGGCTGGCCGGGGCGTTGTTTGTCTATAATATGGACCGGTTGAAGGCCGATCCCTCCGACGCCATCAACACGCCCAGGCGCAATCGCGCGAGCCTGCGCCTGCGGCCCGTTGGCGCGCTGGTCGCCGCGGCCTCGGTGTGCGCCTTGATCCTCCTGCCCGTCCTCTCCCGGGATTGGGCTTCCCTTCTTCTCACCGTCGCCGGCGGGGGCGTTTGCCTTTGCTATTCCGTGCCCTTCCTCGGCTTCCGGCTCAAGGACGTGCCGCTCCTGAAAACATTCTTCGCCCCCACCCTGGTGACCGCCGCCTACTTCATCCTCCCGCTGCCGCGCCAGGGGTTGCCGCCGCGCCTCCTCTACTATCTCTTCGCCGCGGGCTGGACGTGGGTGTTCCTCTTCTTCAACATGGTCCTGTGCGATCTCCGCGACATGGACGGAGACCGCCGGATGGGAACACGCAGCCTCCCCGTCATCGCGGGCGCGGCGTCCACTCTGCGGCTGCTCGGCTTGCTGCTGGCCGCTCTGGCGGCCCTCACCTTCTTCGCGGCGCGGTTCGCATTCCCCGGCCTGGCGCGTGTTTGGATCGCGCTGGGCGCGACGGGCGTTCCCTACCTCGGCTTCCTCCGGCTGGCCGCGAGAAAACCCCGGACCGAAGGCTTTTATGAATGGTGCGTGGAAGGAATGCTCTTTCTCCCCTGCCTCGCCGTGCTGGCGGCCCCTCACTCCTGAACTTCGGAGGCGTTAATGGCGTTGATGAGGCGCCGGATGCCTCCAAAATTCGTGCGGAGCGGCGTCAGGATGAGCCGCGCCATCTCCTGCAACTCCGGCTCGTTCTTTTCCTCCGGCAGCGCGCCGCCCTGGACGATCGCGCCATCCTGCAAAACATCCTGAAACCCGGCGTTCAGACCCGCCACCGCGGCGGGCGTCAGACGCCTTTGCAACCGCACGACCATCCGGTTCCCGACCCAGCGATAAGAGTGGTAGATTTTGTAAAAGCGCAGGATTTCCTCCACCGCCTCGTGGACGCTGTCAGTGATCTTGAAAAGATCGAAATCGCCCTCGCAGATCAGGCCGACCTTCAGCAGATATTCGGCCAGGAAACTGTGCCACGTCTTCCAATACGTCCCCCCCGGCTTGTCCACGAGCACGAGCGGCAGCAAGCGCGCCTTGCCCGTCTGCATGAGGGTGAGAACCTCGAACCCCTCATCGAGCGTGCCGAACCCGCCCGGGAAAAGCGCCACCGCGTGCGTCTCCTTCACAAAATTCAACTTGCGGGTGAAGAAGTAATTGAAGTTCACCAGCTTCGGATCGCCATAAATCGTCTCATTCGCCCGCTGCTCGAACGGCAGCCGTATATTGAGGCCGAAACTATTCTCCCTCCCCGCCCCGCGCTGGGCCGCGCCCATGATGCCATCCCCGCCGCCCGTGATGATCATGAACCCCCGCTCGCGCATCTCCCGCGCGAACTCCTCGGCGGCGAGCGACTCCGCCTCCTCCGGCCCGATCCGCGCCGAGCCGAAAACCACCACCTTCCTGAACTTCGAGTACGGCGAGAAAACGCGCGCCGCGTAACGAAGCTCCTTCAGCGACCGGCTGAAGAGCTTCAAGTCGGCCACGGTAGCCTGGTCGCGGCCCAACTTCAGCGCCGTGATGATCATCTCCTCGATGAGACCCGGCGAATGAGCGCACCCCCAATCCTGAACGAGCTGGCGTATGCGCTGATCGAAATCAGCGCTGCCGGAAGATTTATGGCTGGTGGGGAGGGCGTGGATCGCGCCGCCGGTAAAATCCTGCACGCGTTCATCTTCGCCAAGGTCGCATGGAACGCACGGAAAAAATTTGTGGGCCCACCAGGATTCGAACCTGGGACCAAGGGATTATGAGTCCCCTGCTCTAACCGCTGAGCTATAGGCCCTTAACATGCTGGTTTCCAGCACTTTAAGAAATCCGCGAAACGTGAAACATTGACTTTTATACGAAGGTCTTATGCGACAAGCGGGAAAACCATCCCGGGAGCCTTCTCCATGAAGAACACCAGAAGCTGGACACCAACCAGATACCAAGGTCTTTACCGCCATAAGTCCTCTATCTACTACGCCAGAATCGCTATCGACGGCAAGGAAACATGGCGGAGCCTCAAAACGACCGTCTTAGAGGTGGCACGCGCAAAGCTGGACGAACTGCGCAGCCAAACAGCCAGCCAGTCCGAGCTTCGCCGCGAAAAGACAATCTATGACCGGATGGTCATGGAAGATGCGTTTGGCATCCGAAAGCGGCAGTTGGAGAACGACCCTTCGATAAAAAAATCTACCCGCCACTATTGGGGCCAACTCATGGCATCTCTTCGGCGCGAATGGCCTGAGCTATCGTCCCTTGAGGTGCGCAATGTCACCATCGAACAATGCCAGGATTGGGCAGGGCGATTCGCCAAAGAAGCTTCTCCGACGCGCTACAACAATTCCATCGCCCTCCTAAAGCAGCTTTTCGAAATCGGAATCGAACACGGCGCCCGGCGCGCAAACCCGGCGGCCAGACTCAAACGAATGAGAGTGATCTCCAAAGATCTCTCTGAGCGCCGCGTCTACGTGGGCCAGAAGCATCCGCCACAACCGCATGTCACTCACCCCGACAATCTTCCCAACTTTCTTTACCGGCATCTCCCGCATCAGCGTCAACGCAAACGCCTCAAATTCCTCCGTGAAATGCTTGCTCTTGCCCTCCCACGGCGGCTTTACCCGGTAAATGTGGCCGCACTTCCCACACTCGCCACGGGGTAGCTCGCACACGATTTCGCTCTCCTTGCTAAACACATTCAGATGTCTCCACCGCAACGGCTCAACGTGATCGTAGCATGCCACCGGGTCTTTGCCGCACTTCGGACACCGCTCAAAAGCCCAAAGTCGTTCCGTCTCCTTCACCATTATGAAAAATGCGTTCGACTCCTCCGAATACTCGCAACTCTCCACTTCCCAACTCTCTCCCAACCCCAACAAACGGTGAAATAACTCTTCAATTTTCATCCCTCTCTTTTATCATGCCATTATCCAATTCCACTGAAAATGTGGAGGAACCAGAATTGTCTTTCGGTTTTCCATCGTTCGATTACTTTTTCACTTGGTGTGAGCGAGACTCGACAGCAACGTAGGGCACGGGCAAGAGCCGGGCGGGAAAGTGCGAAGGAATCGGCAAAACCCTTCCGTCGCTTGCCATTGCTTTTCCTTGGAATCATTGCT